>OCMD01000331.1_pt1 | contig 10523 bp, 13 predicted proteins | sample 1496061 | NCBI WGS metagenome assembly OCMD01 (sample SAMN01760939, study PRJEB22395) | human gut metagenome | reverse complement strand
TGACAAAGCGACACAAAATATTGGATAACTATTTCAAGCTAATGATAATTATTAGAAACAATGTCTTCATAATCTATTTTTTTTGATGGTTATACCATTCAACGGTTTGGGCTGTAAGATTCACCATTAACACGAGATTATAAATATTGTGTGTTTGGGGTGGAAATCTATTTATTATTGTGTTATAAGGATTTTGTGCAAGAACGGCAAGTGTATAATACCCATCATCTGTTGGCTTAAATTTCTGCCTAACTTCGAATGCATACAAATTCACAAAGACATATCTCGTCTGCTTACACTTAAAACCAATGCATTGTTTGAAATAGTTATCCAATATTTTATGTCGCTTTGTCACAACTTTACATTTTCCCTTCTTTAAAAAAGAGGAGATAAGATTTTCTACATTACATAATTCTGTTTCTGATACATTACTGTATTCCATTCCGTTCTGTAAAAAAGGTACACCATTTTCCCATACTGTTGTATTCTCCATGACATAAAAAGGATTGTCTGATACATACGCCCATACGGTATCTGTATAAAGCTGATCGGCATCGGTTTTATTTTTATTACAACCTGCAAAGATTGTGATAGCAAGAATTAACAATATGTAAATTGGTTTCATTTGAATTTGTATTTGAAGTTTATTGTTCCTGGTTGTGCTCCATAAGGTGTGGTTTAGGTTTTTACATTAAACAAATTTAGCGAAATTATGCATAGGGTGTATGCGGGAAGCTGTTCTTTTAACAAAATTTGCCCAAGAAAGAGGGGGCAACGACTCTGCATATGCCTTCTTGCCTAAAAAACATGTCTTCATGTCTTCTTGTCTAAAAAACGTCTTCTTGTCCGCCATGCAAATATCGTACAAAGAGTAAAAAGCTGTTACAAAATAAAAATCAATTATAGAGAATCAAAAAGCTGTTTTTGTGTGGTTTTGTTGCATTTGTGACACCCTGATTTATCAATACAGCCTCTTTTGCACTCCAATAGTAACGCTATAAGAGTGCAAGAGAGGCTGTATTGCTTGACAATAGAGGCTGTATTGGAGTGTAAAAGTGGCTCTAAAGCAGCCCAATGAGGCTTGTTTTGCTTTGTCATTCATTGCACACTTCTCTTCTTAGCAGCATAATCTGCTGTATGTCAGCATGCTATCGCTGCACGCTCAAAGCTAAAGAATTTCGCACTAAGGATTTCTTTGTGCGCTGAACGAGGAGTATTGAGCGTCAGGAATGCAAATATTGTGTCGATGCGCCTTATCTCACAGTGAGCTTCACGCTCTTTCCGCCCACCTTGACGATATATACACCCGATGAAGCGAAAGTGTAATCAGCTACATTGGCGGCAAGCTGTATGCCGCCGAGGGTATAGACACTGAATGTCGTGCCGTCGGTCAAGCCGAGACTTCTGCCCGAAAGCTGCATTTTAGCTGTAGTAGCCTCGTAAGTTCCGATGCCGGTGGCCTCGTCATACTTATACTCTATGCTGATGTTTTCAGTGCGTTTACCATCTGCACTTATATCGGTGAGGATAATACTGGCCGGGAGCAAGCGTCAGATACTGGTTGTCGGCATCGTTGAGAGCCGGAACTTCCACATATCCGTAGTATTTGCCCCGTGGTCATGTCGCTGTCGTTACAACGCGGCCCTTCACCGAAATCACTGTGCGCGGCTCAGGATAAGCGCCGTCAAAGTCCTTCAGCATATTGGGAGCGATGAAGCTTACGTCCTCCTGCTGAACCTCACGGATGTATCGCGAATTGCAATAGGCCGACTCTTTGTTTGTGGCTTCAAAGCTGGTTCCGTTCTGTTGCACGGTGTAAGTCACGGTGGACGGTTCGTCCGTTACGTTTTCGTGCGTTATGCGCAATTCGTCGGTAAACTTATTGGCGGCAGTGTCGTATGTGTAGACATGTGATGTCTTGGTCTGCTGTCCGGTGGTGTAACCATTGGTTTCAAGGCGTCCACCGTCTTGCCCCATTTGGTATATTCAAGAGGCCTACCCGTCTTTCCGTCGTAACGGTAGCGTTCTGTCCACGACGGCATTCCATCCTTGTAATGAACGATGGTGGAATCGTTGAGCGTTCCGCTCTTTGTGACTTTGGTCACAAGTCTGTCGCCCGAAAAGTCGTAGGAGAGAATAGCATTTATCGTTCCGTTTTCATCATAGCGGTGCGATACGGCATCGCTTTGCGCGCTTGCACCGATGGCAAACATCGCCAACAGAAGAGTAGAAAAATGCTTCATGCAAATGTTTATTTGGGTTTATACTTATGTAGGTTGTCATTCTTTGAATGAGCTTTACAAAGGTAAAGAAAAAGACTGCTCACCCCACTACTTTACAGACGTTTAACACAAATTAAGTCCAATTATGCGGTATTTGCATGGTGGACATGAAGACGTTTTTGACAAGAAGATATGTTAAGTTTATAGAAATATGTGCAGAAAAGTGTAGAGTACTGGATGCTTTATGTGCAGAAAAATGTATCTTTGCATATAAACTATGTGCAGAAAAATGTATTCAACGACCATTTTTATGTGCAGAAAAATGTAAACAGCACTATGGAAAGACTTGTATTGCAGCAACTTAAAGAATGGAAAGAGCGTAAAGACAGAAAGCCTCTGATTGTGAATGGAGCGAGACAAGTGGGAAAGACTTGGGCTTTACGTGAGTTTGCCAAACGCGAATATGTGTTCCTTTGTATGTTATATAAAAACAGTTAATGCCGAAACTTGAGACGGTAAGATTTGTGGCAGAAGCAATAATTCTTCAAAAAAAAGATGGCAGGGAATGTCCTTGCCATCTTCTTATTATATATACCAGCTATAGCTCACGCTTAACTTGCGTTCTTGCATTGGTTGTCGCAATGACCGTTGCATTGTCTGTTGCATCTGTTCTTGCGTTCACAATAACGCTCGCATTGTGCGCAGATGTCGTATCCGAGCATTGTGCCGAGCATAAAGTCCTCTTCAGGAGTGAGCAGGTTTAGCGGTCGCGTTACGATCATCCGTATGGCGTTGAGACATTCCTCCCTGCCGAAATACAGATTGAGGCGGTCACTGCCAACCGGCTGGACTATGTAGCTGATGTTCTGGCTCTCCAGCCTTCGTATGGCGAACTCCTCATATTTTCGGTTGAGGGTGAAAAGCACCATACGGCGCACACCCTTCTGGTATTCATAGATGTGGTTCATTAGAACCTTCATGTCTACGGGTAGCACATTGGGTTGTTGCATGATTGACAGTTTTAGATGGATGAATGTTCGGATTAAAGGTGATTAGAGGTTGGGCTGGATTTCTGCCACCCAAGCTTCGATGCGCTCGTCGGTCTTGTCGTCCTCGTTGACCTCGTCAAGAGCCAGACCTACGAAGTTGCCGTCAACCACCGATTCTGAGTCGTCGAAGGTGTAACCGTCTGTGGATACGGCTCCGATGACGTCCGCACCGGCTGCCTTTGCGGCATTATATATCTCAGCCATACCACCTACGAACGTGTCGGGGTAAGACTCCGAGTCGCCGCAACCGAACAGAACCACGGTCTTTCCGCTGAGGTCAGCACCCTTCAGCACCTTTACGCCGTCATACCAGTCGTCCTGCATCTCACCGGCACCCCATGTAGATGTGCCGAGGATGAGGTTGTCATTGTCAGCAATGACGCTGCTGTCAAGATCTGTAACGTTGATGATATTGTCCACACCGAGCTTGCCTCCAATCTTGTTGGCAAGTTCCTCACATGTGCCGGTGCTTGTGCCGTAAACGATAACTGTTTTCTTCATTTTCTCTTTGCTTTTATATTAGTTAATACATACGATTCGTGCTTCGTATTTCTCTGTTGCAAAGATAGTTAGGTTACGGTTTACACACAATACCTAAATGTGATGATTTGTCTTGTTTGCTATTTTTCCTTTCTATTTGTTTGTTATTACCAATTTATTCTTTACATTTGCAAAATCATATATTATAATATGATAAAATGACAACATCAATACATAAAAAGCACAAGAATATATGAAGAAAACAGTCATTACTCCGATGCGCCGCGCTCTGCGTCGCGGCATAGCCTCACTGTTGCTCATCTGCGGCATGTGCCAGCCAGCCCTTGCTGAGGGCGAGAGCAAGCTCACGCTGCTTTTTAAGGACGGTCACAAGCAGAGCTACGTCCTTGCCACACGTCCCAAGGTGACGTTCGATGACAGCAAACTCTATGTTGCTTCCAACGACGTTTCGGACGAATACGTGCTCGCCGATGTCAATAAGTTTGTCTTCGACGACATCCAGACAGCCATTGCTGAAGTGAAGGACGGCGAATGTCGCCTTACCTTCGTGGACGGAACGACGGTTGTGGTGGAAGGAATCGGCGCCTCCAAAGCCGTCAGTCTGTATGACGTGGCAGGCAAGAGCCTCGCTGCCACCAAGGCGGATGCCAGCGGCAAGGCCGTAGTGAGCCTCGCCTCATGCCAGCCAGGAGTCTACGTGGTAAGCGTGGAAGGCGGCAAGGCATATAAGGTAATCAAGAACAAGTAAAACCGAAGCGATTAAGATAAATCATATATTATTATGAAGAAGCTATTTATCTTTGCAGCAGCTCTTGCTCTGACATTCTCAAGCTGCGGCAACAAGACACAGAACGCAGCAGCCAATGCTGATTCGGCTGCCGTAGTAACGGACGAAGAGGGCAGTGCCGAGCTAAGCGAAGACGCCAAGACCACCATCAACAACCTCACTGCCGAGCTACAGAAGGCGATTGACGCCAAGGATGCGAAGACCACTATTTCGGTTCTCGCCAACCTCCAGACCATCTATAAGAACCTCGCTGAGGAAGGCAAGCTGGAAGAGGCTAAGGCTTACGGTTCTGCCATCAAGAAGTTTGTCAATGACAACGCTGAGTCGTTGAAGACCATCGCCAGCGGCAACAGCACGGTGGAAAGTCTCGTAAACGGCATCGTCAACCTGCCTACATCTGCTGCCGCAACTGCTGAGGACGCAAAGGCTGCCATCACAAGTGACGTGGTTAAGCTCGCTTCTCCTGCCATTGCAAAGGGAGAAACGGTAGTAGAGACAACCAAGGCTGCCGCCGAAATGGTGAAGAACGCTCCTGAAGCCGTGAAAAACGCTGCTGAGAACGCCGCCAAGTCGGCTGTCAACAATGCTGCCACAACAGCCGAAAACGCTGCAAAGACTGCCGTAGACGATGCCGCTGCCAAGGCCAACGCCGCTGCTGCAGAGGGAAAGAAGAAGTTGGAGGAGAAAAGAAACGCCGACCGTCAGAAGGCTGCCGAAAAGGTGAACGAGGCAAACAAGAAGGCTAACGAAGCCGTTAACAAGGCTGCAGACAAGGCGTTGAAGGGATTAGGACTGTAGTCCTGTTTAGCGGTGAGATAATAAATGAGCTTGCAGTGCAAACTTAGGAGGCTATGGCGTCTCGCCATAGCCTCCTATGTTTGCCTCGTCTGCTGCGTAAATTCCTGTTTAGCTATGAGGAGATTCTCTTATTCCATTCCAGGTATGATGCCACCGAGGTCCGCCATCAGCTGTTCCTTCGTGACGCCTTCGCGGAGAACGATGAAGATGGTGTCGTCGCCGGCTATGGTGCCGAGGATGTCGTCAATGTTACTGTTGTCGATGTTGTAGGCGATAGCACTTGCGTAACCGGGACGCGTACGTATAACACCCATGTTGCCGGAGAACGTGATGGAACGGTAGCCGGGGATGCGGAGCATCTCGGAAGCCGATCGTGGCGAGGCTACACGCTTATACATCGTCTCGTTAGGCAGCACATATACGTACTTGCCGTTCATGCTTGCCGCCTTAGCCACCTTCAGCTGCTTGAAGTCGCGACTCAGCGTGGCTTGCGTAACCTGATAACCTTCCTTTGCCAGAGCTTCCAACACCTCTTCCTGACTGCCCATCTCATTGCTTGAGATAAGCATCTTCAATGTCTCTATTCTATCACTCTTCAGTTTCATAAGTATTATTGTTTGGATTATTATGCTCGTATAATTATACGTTTGTGGTTACAAAAGTACAAATTATCGAATAATTACCCAAACTTTCTTGAATAAAAATCCACGAAAGTTCCGTTTTATTCAACTAACTCCCCATTTCTGGTCATGTCGCGATAGATGCCGTCCACGATGGAGTCCGCCAAAGAGATGTTCGGCACGATGATGCTGTCACAATCCAAAGAGCGTGCAACCATCAGGAAAATCTCGGCTGCGGGGATGATAACGTCGGCGCGATCCTCCTTCAGCTTGAACTTCTCCATGCGCTCCTGTATGGACATCGGGGCGAGTTCGCAATACAGCTGCTTCAGCTTGCTGAGGGGCAGCACACGCTTGTCGCTGTCTGCCTTTGAAAGCTTATAGAGGCGGTTGATGTTGCCGCCCGAACCGATAATCTTCGTACCGGGAAATTCGCGAGCATATTCCTCCAGCATGCGGCACATGGCGTTGCGTTCCTCCTGCGTCACAGCTCCGGCGAGCATACGCAGCGTGCCAACGTTGAAAGAATGGCTCTCGGCGAGCACGCCGTCGTGGAGGAGCGAAATCTCCGTGGAGCCTCCGCCCACATCGACGTAGGCATAATTGCCCACGCCGCTGTCGGTGTTCTCCACGAGGTTGTTGCAGAGCAGCTGCGCCTCAGCCGCACCAGGGATAATCTCCAGTCTGATGCCCGTATGCTTCTCTATGCGCTGCATCACCTTCTTGCCATTGTCGGCATCGCGCATGGCTGACGTAGCGCAAGCGCGATAATGGTCAACCTTATAGAGCTGCATAAACTCGCTAAATCCTTTCATCATGTGCAGCATCATGTGCTGGCGCTCCTTCGATATCTTGCCGAGGGCGAAGACGTCCTTACCGAGACGCAGCGGAATGCGCACAAACATCAGCTTTCGTATGCGTTGTGATGCAGGGGCATTATCGTCAAAACTCTTTATCAGCAGTCTGGCTCCGTTCGAGCCAATATCTATAGCAGCGATGTTCATATATATTGTGTCTATATCTTGTTATATTCGATGTGTAATTGTTCCTGTGAGCGGAACGGCTCCTCACCTTCCTCCACGGGCAGTATCCTGTTGGTTCCGTATCCGTCAACGATGCGTCCGTTAATGGTGTCGCACAGACCGAAATCTACGGTGCGCAGGAGGTCGCGCTTCATGTCCTCGTCATATACGGGCGTCAGCACCTCAATGCGTCCCGTGAGATTGCGCGGCATCCAGTCGGCAGAACCAATGAAGTAGCGCGGTCGGTCGTTGTTGCAGAACACGAGGATGCGCGAGTGCTCGAGATAACGGTCGATGATGCCCACCACGCGGATGTTCTCGCTCATGTCCTTCACGCCCGGCACCAGCGAGCAGTTGCCACGTACCAGCGCGTCGATGCGCACGCCAGCCTTCGACGCAGCGTACATCTTGTTGACGATATCGGGGTCGGTGATGTGGTTTATCTTAATCTTCACCCATGCCGGCTTGCCCTCACGCGCGTTCTTTATTTCATTGTCGAAGAGGCGGATGATGCGTGTCTTCATTGAGTTGGGCGACACAAGCAACTCCTTGAATCGCATCGGCGAGAACGGACGGTCGATGAAGTCGAACACCTTTGCCACCTCCGACACGATGCCCTGACGTGCGGTCATCATGAGATAGTCGGTATAGACGCGGGCGTTGCCCTCATGGAAGTTGCCGGTTCCGACGCAGGCGATGTCGCCCTTCGTGCTCTTTATGTAGAGCAGCTTCGAGTGAATCTTCAGTCCTTCCACACCAAAGATAACGTTCACGCCCTCTTCCTGCATGCGCTTGCTCCACTTGATGTTGCTTTCCTCGTCGAAACGTGCCAGCAGTTCCACCACTGCCGTGACCTTCTTGCCGTTTCGTGCAGCGCAGATGAGCGCCTTCACCACCTTCGAGTCCTTAGCCAGTCGGTAGAGCGTGGTCTTTATCTCCTTCACGCTTGGGCGCAAGGCTGCCTCACGGAGCAGACGGATGTAAGCGTCAAACGAATGATAAGGCACGTGTATGAAGCGGTCCTGATGACGGATGGAGTCGAGCACGGAGGTCTCCGAGAGAAATTCGGGCTTCATCACCGGCTGCCATTTCTCGAACTTCAGCTCCGTGTGTCCGCAGTCGGGGAACGACATGAGGTCGCGATGGTTCTGATAACGTCCTCCGGCAAGCGACGTGTCGAGCTCCTGTACGTTGAGACGTTCGAAGACGCGCTTCTGCATTTCGCGCGGCATGTCCTTGTCATAGATAACGCGGATGGGTTCGCCACGCTTACGCGAGCTAACGCCCATCGCAATCTTCTCCATAGCTCCGTAGTCAGCATCGTTGTCCACCTCCATCTCGGCGTCCTTCGTAAACTTGAAGGAATAAGCCTCATACGTGGAAGGCTTGGTGCCGATAAAGATAAGCGGGAGGCAGAATCTTACGACGTCGTCCAGATACATAATATTGTCGAAACCGTCCGACGACGGCACCTTTATGAAACGTCCGAACACGCGGTCGGGAACTTTGATGACGGCATACTTCACCTTGCCGTCGCCACCGATATGGCGTTTCTTCACGACGAGATAGATGCGGTTGTCCTCCAATGTGTTGAGGTCGTCAATGGCGGAGAGCCATATAGGATTGGTTGATCCGTTGAGCTTGTCATAATAGAAGCGCTTGAGGAAGTCGCGCTGCTCCTCGCCAAGCTGCGTCTCGTTGATGAGGCGGATGTGATGCTGCTCCAGCTCTTCAAACACCTTGTCAATGGCCTTTGAGTATTCGGCTGAATACTCCTCGTTGAGGTGATTGATGGTCTTGAGCGTACGCTTCATCTGCTTGCGGTTTTTCTCTGGAACGTTTTCGTTATCAACAATGCGATTGAGCGATGCTACACGAACACGGAAAAACTCGTCGAGGTTGTTGCTGTAGATACCGAGGAAAGAGAGGCGCTCGAGCAATGGCACGGTGGGCTTCTCCGCTTCCTGGAGGATGCGATGATTGAAGTACATCCAGCTTACGTCACGTTCGACGTAAGTCAAGGGCTTACTTTTCGCCATTGCTGCCCTCCTTTCCTGCGTTATCTTTCTTGTCCGCGTTATCCTTCTTTATCTTCTTATCCTTCTTTTCTTCCTTCTTCTCTTTCTTTTTCCTCTTCTCTTCCTTCATCTCCTTAGCGGGTTCATTGACAGGCTCTGCCTTCGGAGTTTCAGGCTTGATGTCTGCCGAAGCTACATGCTCGTTGCCGAGAACGAGGGTGTCGCTCTCTGATGTTATATGAAGAATCTTGCGATACGCCTTCTCCTTTCCTGCCGGAACAAGGATGGTGTAGAGATTGAAACAGTCAGAAAAGGCTGTACGTGAGAGGCTCTGTACCTCACCGAGGAACGTCACCTTCTTAAGGCTTTCGCAACCGCCGAAAGCGTAAGGCGCTATGGTCTTCACCGAAGCGGGGATGACCACTTCCTCCAGGGCGTCGCAGTCAGAAAACGAATCGCGACCGATGCGCTCCAGTCCGTCGGGCAGCTGCACCTTCTTAAGCTTCGCACGACGTGTGAAGGCAAGACTGCCGATCACGCGAACCGTCTTCGGAACGATTACCATGGCGGCGTCGGTGAGGCACGAAACGAGGCGTGTACGGTCAGCGCTGTAGAGAATCTTATTGTCAATGACGTAAGCTTCAGATTCGTTGTTTATCACCTTGCTATCAAGGTCGACAAACGGATTCTTGCCTATCTTCTCCACAGAAGCGGGGATGCAGACCGACTCGAGCGAAATGCAGCGGGCGAATGCTTCATCGCCAATGCGCACCACAGTGTTGGGCACAGCCACCTTGCGAAGGAAAGCGCAGCCCCAGAAAGCGTTGTCGCCAATCTCCTCCGTGTCGTCCTTCACGGCATAGCTTCCCTCGATGGACTTCTTAGCCGAAACCAGACTCTTGCCGTTCTTCGAGTAAAACACTCCCCAGCCGTCGTCGCGGGCACCGTCCATCTGCTTAAGAGTAAGCTTGAGCACCTGACTCTCGAATTTATCACCACTGTCCTTGCGTTTCTTAAGAATGCCAAGAATCGCCTTTTTATAATCTTTCATGTCTCACATTATTTTTTCGCTGCAAAATTACGACACGAATAAGACAAGAAAATGACAGCAATGTTAAGATTGTATTACAATGATGCCGTCTAAAAAAAACATGTCTTCATGTCTTCTTGTCTAATAAAATCTTGTCTTCATGTCTCATGCAAATATCACGCAAAGCATCTGGATGTATCCTGAGAAATAAAAAAACGAACCTTTTTCGGTCGTGGATGTACACAAATCGTTCATAAACATACAAAATTATGACAATTATCAAAATTTGTTCTTTTGTGAACGATTTGTGTACTTGAGGTTTATGGCTTTTGTCTAACTTGGCAGCAGAGAAAACGATAAATCAGCTTCAAAGATTCTTTAGGAAAGAAAAAGTGTTTGTATTTGTAATAGGCGTATAAAAAATAGTTAGTTTGTATTTAAGATAATTTGATTGTTTTAAGTTATAGTAGTTAGTA
>OCMD01000316.1_pt1 | contig 10913 bp, 9 predicted proteins | sample 1496061 | NCBI WGS metagenome assembly OCMD01 (sample SAMN01760939, study PRJEB22395) | human gut metagenome | reverse complement strand
AGCGTGCGCCCTTGCGGGCGAATCCCCATCGCGCGGTTATAACTACCTTCCTGAAGATGATAGTTGGCGTTGAACGCGCCAATCACGCAGGAAAGCGGTTCAACCAGCGAGCCTTCAAAATAGGTTTCGCCGTCGTATGCCAGCAGGCAATCTTGTTCCATGACCTCGTTGGGAATAACCACATGCGTCGCTTCGCCGCCTACCCACGGGAAGGAGTAGCCGGGGCAATCCGGGCGGTCGGGGAGTTGCAGGTTGGCCTGAATCACATAACGCTGACCCGGCTGGAATTTGTGCTGCCACTTTTTACCCACGGCCAGAATATCGCCGCAAAATTCGTGGCCGATGATGATGGGATTGGTCGCCACATCGTCGGGTACTTTTTTATGGTTTTCACCCAGATTGGCCTCTTTCCAGGAAGAGAGGCACAGGCTGTCAGTGACCACCGTTGCGAGGATTTCATCCTCCTGCATTTCAGGAAGGTCAAAGGTTTCCAGACGCAGGTCACGTTTGCCATAAAGACGCAGAGCTGTTGTTTTCATAAACCACCTCATGTTGAACGATGGCCCCGACGGTTGCGCCGGGGCGAAGAATCAGGACAGGAAGCCCAGCGCATTACCGATAATCCCTAAACCAAACAGGGCGAAAATCAGCCATACCGGGTTAATTTTTTTGTTGAGCAGACGAACCATCAGCAGCGTCAGACCGAGCGCCAGCAAACCAGGGCAAAGTTGGTCGAGGATGTTCTGCACGGTTATGGTGACGGTGGCACCATCGGCGGCAGGCGTTTGTGAAACCACCAACGGTACGTTGATTGACGTCCATTTGGTCACCAGCACGCCCATCACAAACAGCCCGAGAATCGACGCGCCTTCGGTGAGTTTTTGCAGCAAATTACCGCCCATATCGCTGACGATATTCACCCCTTTGCGAAAGCCGAGCTGTAGGCCATACCACTTCATCGCCAGACGCACCGCGTTGAAAATAAAGAAGAACAGCAGGGGGCCGAGAATGTTGCCCGAAAGTGCCAGAGATGCGCCGAGCGCGGCGGTAATCGGGCGCAGCGTTCCCCAGACCAGTGGATCGCCAACTCCTGCCAATGGTCCCATCAGACCGACTTTGATGCCGTTAATGGTACCGTCATCAATTTCCGCGCCGTTGGCTCGCGCCTCTTCCATGGCGGCAGTGACGCCGATGACCGGGCCACATACGGCTGGCGTGGTATTGAAGAACACCAGGTGTCGCCTGAGCGCCGCAACCTGATCCTCTTTTAATGGGTAAAGTCGTTTGATGGCGGGGATCATGTCGTAGCAAAAACCCAGCCCGTGAATACGTTCAAAGTTAAAGGATGCCTGTTGCAGGTTGGAGCGCAGAAACATGCTCACCAGATCGCTGCGTGTAATTTTTCTCTGTTCCATGATGGCTCCGTTAATCATCAAGTTGGTCAAGGGCGGTGATAGTGGTGGTCTGGGGATGTGGTTCAGCTTTACGCCACTGTGGATTTAACTGGATGTAGAGCAGGGCCATGATCACGCCGACGCCACCGAACGCCAGCAGACTGAGATCGAGGTAGCCACCTGCGAGGAAACCGAGGAAAAAGAAAGGCATCAAATATTTCACGCCCATCATGCGAAGCACCATGGCGTAACCGACCACCACGATAAAACCGCCAGCAATCTGCAGTCCACGGGTCACAAATTCGGGAATGGCGCTCAGCATATTGCTCACCATATCAGCGCTGACGAACAGCGAGACAATCAGTGCCGGAATAGCAACGCGCAGTGCCTGCACGCCAAGCGCGGAGACATGCAGAATATCGAGAGTGCGAAACCGTGCTTCTTCCGCTGCTTTATCCGCCGCGTGCTGGAACACTACGGTGATGGTACGGGCAAACACCGTCAGCACCTGGCCTGCCGCAGCCACAGGCAACGCGATGGCGATTCCGGTGGCGATGCTTTGCTGACCAACGATAACCAGAATGGCGGAGATTATGCTGGCGAGTGCAGAATCCGGAGATTGCGCCGCGCCGACGTTCATCCAGCCGAGAGCTATCAATTCCAGCGTACCACCGAGCATAATTCCGGTTTTTAAATCACCGAGAATTAAACCAATCACCGTACAGGCAATTAACGGACGATGAGTCTGAAATTCATCCAGCACGCTGCCCATTCCGGCAATACAGGAAAAAAGAAATATAGCAATGATTTGTAGGGTACTTATTTCCATGATTTGTCACCTTTTAAGTGTCGTCATCCCTGCCTGTTAAAGCATATGTACACAGGCGCTATTATTTAATTTGCGATTAACTGTTCGTTTATTTTGTCGATAATATTGATTGAGGGATCTGACGCTACGACGCGTAAATCCAGTATGACGCCAAGATTATTTAACTCATGAAATGCGTTAATATCATCGTCATCTAATGAAACTGCTTTGGTTAACTGTTTCTTACCAGGACGCCAGGCCATACCGCCAATATTCAGGGTACCTATTTTTACCCCCTGGCGAACCATTGCTAAGGCATCCTGTGGGCGAGTGAAAAGATAAAAAACGGTTTCGTCCTGATATTGCGGGTTGTGATAAACCGCGACGGCTTTTTCAATATTGACCACGTTAACCTTCATTCCCGGTGGCGCAGCCTGACGCAATAATGTCCGGCGAACTTCATCGTTATAAACTTCGTCATTGCAGATAATAATGCGTTGGGCGTTAGCCACTTTAGACCAGACGGTAGTGACCTGGCCGTGGATCAGGCGGTCATCAATGCGGGCGAGCGTAATGTTCATCAGAAATCCTCCTCTGCTGTTGCTACCTGTCTCCAGACGACGCAGGTTTGCTTTGCGATTTGCGTCAGGTGTTCACACAGTTCATCAACATTCATGCTGTCCTGGTTATCAACCAGTTCGAGCGCCAGCGGCAGAGAAAGGCCGCTGATTACCCGCAGACGAGGATTGCGCATCGCAAGCATCGCTGCCGCATTCCACGGGCTGCCGCACTGTAAATCCACGGCGATTAGCCACTCGTCATGATTGTGAATGCTCACTAACTTCTCCAGCTTTGCCACAATGTCTCCGGCGTTCTCGCCGGGCACAAATTCAACTGCCTCGACCCTGGCATCGCCGTACACCATCTGAACCGATTCCAGCATGGCGCAGGCTAATTTGCCGTGGGCGCAAAAAATGGCATTGACCATAAAGCCTCCTTAGCCGCGCGGTTTTCCGCCTGCAATGTTAGTGGGTACTCCGGTGATATAGCTGGCGCGTTCAGACAGCAGATAACAAACAAAATCAGCCACTTCTGCTAATCTTCCGGCGCGCCCAATAGGAATGGCGTTTTTGGTATAGCCTTCACGCAGCTGCTCGACGGTGATATTGCGCGTCCACGCCAGCGCTTCTTCATATTCCGGCGTGCGCAGTCCTGTTTTTTCCAGAATCCCCGGCGCGATACCGACCACACGGATACCGTGCTTGCCCAGCTCTTTCGACCAGGAGCGCGTGAAGCTATTGAGCGCGGCTTTGGTCGCGGCGTAACAGCTTTGGCCTTCTGAGCCTTCCAGCCCACTTTCTGAGGAAACATTCACAATCACGCCATCATGTTGTTTGACCATCTGTCGCGCCACCGCCTGCGACATCAGAAAAACGCCTTTCTGGTTGATATTGACCATTTTTTCGAATGCAGCTTCGTTGAGTTCATACTGCCCGGCAGGCGCTTTCTCATCGACCAGCAGACGCGGGAAATTGACCCCGGCGTTGTTAACCAGACCGTCGATGCGACCAAAACGCTGGATAATTTCTGCTACCGTATGATTTATCTCTTTGGCGCTGGAAATATCGGTCGGCCAGAACTGATAACCTTTATGGCTTTCATATTGACCATCGCCACCGTGAATATCGACCATCTGTACATTCGCGCCTTGTGCTAATAATTCCTCTACAATCGCCAGACCAATACCGGATGCGCCACCGGTGACAATAATGATTTTATCCTGCAAATTTAACCACGTTTGCATAACAGACTCCTGATTTTAGATAGTAGGGACCCGCCGTAATTTTTATTACGGTAAACATCGGGAAGATTTTTATTTCAGTAATAGTTCAGCTGTGCTGCTATTCGTTACCAGACAATTAATATATTTTCCACGCAGTGCACCAACAATTCCGCTGTATTTTTCTTCGCTCATGGCAATGCCAATGGAATACCGTGCCTGCTTTAATTTATTCATTTCGATAGAGAGTGTTTTTTCGCTCATATTCGTTTCAACCATTGCGCCGTGAATATCAAAAAAGCGCGAGCAAATATCGCCAGCAACCTGGCGGGCATTCAGGTCGTCACTCTCTTCACCACCATAAAACGCATGCCAGTTAGCGCCGTCGCGAATGGCCGGTGAGCCAATTCCCACCAGGGCGACATCCAGATTATCCCAGTAGGCAGAGATGGTTTTAAAGTGCTGAGACTGCATGATCCCATTACGAATTAATGGGTTATCCAGCAGCGCCGGAAAATCCGCGAGATGCGATTCCCCTTTCAGCTTCGCTGCCGCGCTGTAGGTTAATGTGTTTACGTGATAGCGGCTTTCGAGTTTACCGGACGGGCCGCCAATAATCGGCACACAAATTAACTGCCGCGATTGCCCCGCCTGCGGCAAGTTTTCAACCAGTGCGCTCACCGCGCGGCCCCAGGAAAAACCGACAATATCGCCAGGTTCCAGCAAGCGATCCAGCAGTTGCGCGCCGTGTAACCCCATCATCGCCAGTTGAATATCTTCATCCTCATCATTTCCTGACACCACCACAACGTCTTTCAGGCCAAACTTTTGCTTCACTTGCTGCTCCAGCCAGAGATTTTCGTTGTAGTCATAGTTGATGGCGATGGTGACAATTCCCTGATCGCGGCCTCGTTTAAGCAAGCGGCTGATGGTGGTGCGGTAAATACCCAGTTCGCGCGCGATTTGCGCCTGCGTCATATCCTGTTCGTAATAGAGTTGGGCAATCTTCACAATCAAACGGATATCGTCACTGTTTTCCATTGCCGCCTCCTGGTTCTGCACATTTGTGCAAATACGCTTTCTCACCGCTTGATCTGATATAACCCCATCATGATGGCCTTTCAAAGCGATTTTTCACTCTTTGCATGGGGGGAAATAGCGCTTTCTCTTGCACATTTGTTTCTCTGCGTAGTAGTCATCAGCACAGGTGTGCAGCGATGCGTAATTTGTTGATTATTCTTATTTTGCCAGGCAAATTTGCATCGTACTTCCGGAGACACTTTTGTGATAAAAGGCGTGGCAGATCACATTTAATTTCGACGTTGCCGCATAACCCTGTTTTTCCCCGCTAAGAGGTACGGTATATTCCGCGTTTTACAGGAGAATTTATGCTGCCCGACTCATCAGTCCGTTTAAATAAATACATCAGCGAAAGCGGAATTTGCTCACGCCGCGAAGCGGATCGCTATATCGAGCAAGGCAATGTGTTCCTTAATGGCAAGCGAGCCACCATTGGCGATCAGGTGAAACCCGGCGACGTTGTGAAAGTAAACGGTCAGTTGATTGAGCCTCGGGAATCCGAAGATTTGGTACTTATCGCCCTGAACAAGCCCGTCGGTATTGTCAGCACCACCGAAGATGGCGAGCGCGATAACATTGTCGATTTCGTTAACCACAGCAAACGCGTGTTCCCGATTGGCCGCCTGGATAAAGATTCCCAGGGGCTGATTTTCCTCACCAATCACGGCGATCTGGTGAATAAGATCCTCCGTGCGGGTAACGATCATGAGAAAGAGTATCTGGTGACGGTTGATAAACCGATTACCGATGAATTTATTCGTGGTATAGGGGCGGGAGTACCGATCCTCGGGACAGTAACTAAAAAGTGCAAAGTCAAAAAAGAAGCACCGTTTGTCTTCCGCATTACCCTGGTGCAGGGGCTGAACCGTCAGATTCGTCGCATGTGCGAGCACTTTGGTTACGAAGTGAAAAAGCTGGAACGTACGCGCATTATGAACGTCAGCTTAAGCGGCATTCCGCTGGGTGAGTGGCGCGATTTAACCGACGATGAGTTAATCGATCTCTTTAAGCTCATTGAAAATTCCTCTTCCGAGGCAAAACCTAAAGCGAAGGCCAAACCGAAAACGGTAGGCATCAAACGTCCAGTCGTTAAGATGGAAAAAACGGCGGAAAAAGGCGGTCGCCCGGCGTCCAACGGTAAGCGTTTTACCTCGCCGGGGCGCAAAAAGAAGGGGCGTTAATCAGCGCCTGCCGCGCGTCGACGTATTTGCTGACCAGCTAAATGACGCCTCAGGATCCGGTTTATAAGCCTGCTTTTTCTTCAATTGGCGGGCTTTTTTCGCTTCAGCCTCACGCTCGACCATTAATTTATCGATGTACTCTTTCTTAATGCTGTTAGTTTCGGAGTTGGTCAGTACGCGACCATGCGCAATCCGCGCCCGATCCAGCAGTGTTTTAAGTTCACGCTGCTCGCGTTCAGTCATCTCTTTTTGGGTAATACGGGGGAGTGCCATGATGGTGCCCTCAGTGAGCCAGAGAGTTCAGTGTACGGGAATTCGTTTGCGAGCAGAACTGATAATATTCATTTTGCCTTCTCTTAACTATTTATCTCTTTCGATAATTAGTTAGAGATGCGGATAAAAAATTAAAGGCAATTATTCTCCGATAAAGACGCTGGTTAACAGGGAATAGACTCGTTTATTTATGGGCATAATGACAAGAAAAACAATACGGCCCGAAATAATGTCTTCCGGGCCATACTGTGTTTACTCAAACAAATTAAAATGCAGCTTCTGCACTACCTGCTCGGCATCTTCGCCGGGCACCAGGAAGCACAGGTTATGGCTGGATGCGCCGTAACAAATCATGCGAATGTTGAACGGTTCCAGTACGCCGAATACCTCTTTGCCAACGCCGCAGGCTTTTGACAGGTCATTGCCAATCAACGCGACCAGCGCCAGACCCTCTTCCACTTCCACCCGGCACAGTGCAGACAGCTCCATCAGCAGAGATTGCGTCAGCAACGTATCGCCAGTGGAGGTTGAACCGGTGGTATCAAGGGTTAATGCCACACTCACTTCTGACGTGGTGATTAAGTCTACCGAAATATTATGCCGCGCGAGGATGCCGAAAACTTCCGCGAGGAAACCGCGAGAATGCAGCATATTCAGGCTGTGCAAAGTGAGCAGAGTCTGATTGCGACGAAGCGCCAGCGCGCGGAACAGCGGCGGATTTTCAGTTTTATTGCACACCAGCGTACCACCTGCGCGTGGGTCTTTGCTGGAGCCGACAAAGACTGGGATATCGCTGCGTACTGCGGGTAGCAACGTTGCCGGATGCAGTACTTTTGCACCAAAAGTTGCCATCTCTGCCGCTTCGGCAAACGCGATTTCATCAATGCGTTTTGCTGCGGAAACCACGCGTGGATCGGTGGTGTAGATGCCCGGGACGTCGGTCCAGATATCAACACGAGATGCGTGTAAAGCCTCCGCCAGCAAGGCTGCCGTATAATCGCTGCCTCCACGGCCAAGCGTCGTTGTACGACCTTTATTTTCGCTGCCGATAAATCCCTGGGTGATCACTAAGCCTTCATTGAGGCGTGGGAGCAGCTGCAGCGCGGCCAGTTCCGCCAGCGCGGCTACATCTGGCTCTGCACGACCAAATCGATCGTTGGTACGCATCACTTTACGTACATCAAACCACTGTGCCTGAACATCGCGTTCGCGCAGGATCTCGACAAACAGCAGGGTCGACATCAGCTCGCCGTGGCTGACCAGTTCATCTGTCAGGGCCGGAGACGTTGCCAGCGCCGCCGCTTCTGCCAGAACAGTAATATTCTCCAGCAGACGTTCAATCTCTTCACGGATAACGTTCGGGTAACGCAGACGTTCCAGAATGGCAAACTGGATATTGCGGATTGCGTCGAGTTTTTCGAATCGCTCGCCAGGTTCCAGTCCTTCAGCTAAAGCGACCAGTAGATTAGTGATACCAGCAGAAGCCGAGAGGACAACTAAACGTACGTTGGCATCAGAAAGCACAATATCAGCGCTGCGGTTCATGGCGTCAAAATCAGCTACGCTGGTACCGCCAAATTTGGAGACAACAATTTCAGACATAACTACCTCGTGTCAGGGGATCCATTTTCAGCCTTGGCACAAGGGAAGAGCGGAAGACGGGTGGGCGCAGAGCGATACTTCGCTACTATTTTCACCCAGAAGTGCTCCACCACTTGCGAAACGCCCGACTGCGAACGCTTCTGGTGACAACCCAGGGGATTCAGCCCCTGTAGCCGATGATGAACGTAGCCAGCCGTTCAATCACCTCGGCGATGCACCCCCTCAGGTGTTATCACAGGACTGGCTCCTCCAACACCGTTACTTGGGCAACGCGCCTCTTCTGGCCTGCGCTAGCGCAGGTAGTACATTTATAAATAAAGGGTGAGCGGGGCGGTTGTCAACGATGGGGTCATGCGGATTTTTCATCCACTCCTGGCGGTCAGTAGTTCAGCTAATAAATGCTTCGCTGCGCTAAGGGTTTACACTCAACATTACGCTAACGGCACTAAAACCATCACATTTTTCTGTGACTGGCGCTACAATCTTCCAAAGTCACAATTCTCAAAATCAGAAGAGTATTGCTAATGAAAAACATCAATCCAACGCAGACCGCTGCCTGGCAGGCACTACAGAAACACTTCGATGAAATGAAAGACGTTACGATCGCCGATCTTTTTGCTAAAGACGGCGATCGTTTTTCTAAGTTCTCCGCAACCTTCGACGATCAGATGCTGGTGGATTACTCCAAAAACCGCATCACTGAAGAGACGCTGGCGAAATTACAAGATCTGGCGAAAGAGTGCGATCTGGCGGGCGCGATTAAGTCGATGTTCTCTGGCGAGAAGATCAACCGCACTGAAAACCGCGCCGTACTGCACGTAGCGCTGCGTAACCGTAGCAATACCCCGATTCTGGTTGATGGCAAAGATGTTATGCCGGAAGTCAACGCGGTGCTGGAGAAGATGAAAACCTTCTCGGAAGCGATTATTTCCGGTGAGTGGAAAGGCTATACCGGCAAAGCAATCACTGACGTAGTGAACATCGGGATCGGCGGTTCTGACCTCGGCCCGTACATGGTGACTGAAGCACTGCGTCCATACAAAAACCACCTGAACATGCACTTTGTTTCTAACGTCGATGGGACTCACATCGCGGAAGTGCTGAAAAAAGTAAACCCGGAAACCACGCTGTTCCTGGTAGCATCTAAAACCTTCACCACTCAGGAAACCATGACCAACGCCCACAGCGCGCGTGACTGGTTCCTGAAAGCGGCAGGTGATGAGAAGCACGTTGCGAAACACTTTGCGGCGCTCTCAACCAACGCCAAAGCCGTTGGCGAGTTTGGTATTGATACTGCCAACATGTTCGAGTTCTGGGACTGGGTCGGCGGTCGTTACTCTTTGTGGTCAGCGATTGGCCTGTCGATTGTTCTCTCCATCGGCTTTGATAACTTCGTTGAACTGCTTTCTGGCGCACACGCGATGGACAAGCATTTCTCCACCACGCCTGCCGAGAAAAACCTGCCTGTACTGCTGGCGCTGATTGGCATCTGGTACAACAATTTCTTTGGCGCGGAAACTGAAGCGATTCTGCCGTATGACCAGTATATGCACCGTTTCGCGGCGTACTTCCAGCAGGGCAATATGGAATCCAACGGTAAGTATGTTGACCGTAACGGTAAGGTTGTGGATTACCAGACTGGCCCGATTATCTGGGGTGAACCTGGCACGAACGGTCAGCACGCGTTCTATCAGCTGATCCACCAGGGAACCAAAATGGTACCGTGCGATTTCATCGCTCCGGCTATCACCCATAACCCGCTCTCTGATCATCACCAGAAACTGCTGTCTAACTTCTTTGCTCAGACCGAAGCGCTGGCGTTTGGTAAATCCCGCGAAGTGGTTGAGCAGGAATATCGCGATCAGGGTAAAGATCCGGCAACGCTTGACTACGTGGTGCCGTTCAAAGTGTTCGAAGGTAACCGCCCGACCAACTCCATCCTGCTGCGTGAAATCACTCCGTTCAGCCTGGGTGCGTTGATTGCGCTGTATGAGCACAAAATCTTTACTCAGGGCGTGATCCTGAACATCTTCACCTTCGACCAGTGGGGCGTGGAGCTGGGTAAACAACTGGCGAACCGTATTCTGCCAGAGCTGAAAGATGATAAAGAAATCAGCAGCCACGATAGCTCGACCAATGGTCTGATTAACCGCTATAAAGCGTGGCGCGGTTAATCATTGTCGATATGTAGGCCGGATAAGGCGTTCACGCCGCATCCGGCAACCGATGCCTGATGCGACGCGGTCGCGTCTTATCAGGCCTACAGGTCGATGCCGATATGTACATCGTATTCGGCAATTAATACATAGTACGATTGATTAAATAGCCTTAAAAACAATGCCGACGTTATGTCGGCATTTTTTATCAGATAAATCCCCTTGTCTGTGATTTAACGGAAATCATACCGTGAGGTTAATCCTAAAATAGATTTTTAATCGTGATTGATTTCGGAAAATACGCAGATTAATTACTTTTATTTTTATTTTAAGCTTATGATTTTTAGTGCTATTTATATATAGGCTGAAGCTTATATTTGATATTCATTCCAATTATCCTAAAACCCCATCACTAATTCCCCGCGCCGTAATTCGCATGCTTTAGTTGTGTATACTCGATCCCGCCCGAAATGTTTTTGGGTAAATCTCCATTCATTCAATGAAGGGAAATTGTTATGAAAAAAGTTCTGTATGGCATTTTTGCCATATCTGCGCTTGCGGCGACTTCTGCGTGGGCTGCACCTGTACAGGTGGGCGAAGCGGCAGGATCGGCAGCAACGTCGGTTTCGGCGGGGAGTT
>OCMD01000313.1_pt1 | contig 10956 bp, 5 predicted proteins | sample 1496061 | NCBI WGS metagenome assembly OCMD01 (sample SAMN01760939, study PRJEB22395) | human gut metagenome | reverse complement strand
TATGCGTACTGCCAGCTACTGGAGATATAAGGAAGGAGGCGGTTACGAATACGTAACAGCTCACGAGATGCGTACCTGGTCTCTGGGCGTTGACTCGCCGTATTTTGCGGGTGAATGGCTGCTTACTGATCATGTAAACGAAATACCGATATCTCTGACGAAGGGATATTATATATCTCCTTTTATCCGTGCCAATTATTTGTTGAAGCGGATTTTCAAGCATTTCGGGTATGACCTCAAGGAGAATTTCTTCACCAAGACGGCTCCATTCAATAAGATGGTTGTCTTGAACAACGTGATAGACGTACTGGTGAATGGACATATCCGTGTCGAAGACCTTCTGCCAGACGTGTCAGTATCTGATTTTCTCTCAGTTTTTCGGAAAAAGTTCCTCTGCGAGTTCGTTTCTGATGAAGGAACTCATACTGCAGATATCATCTTCCTGAAAGATGCGATAGACAGTAAGCCGGTTGCGGATCTTACCCGCCAGATGACTGAAGAACCTACCTTATCTTATAAGGCTGCATCCGATTATAAACGTGTGGTATTGCGCCCGAAGTATCAGGCGGATAGCGATACAGAGGATAGTTACGATGATATTAAGGATATGGTATCGAAAAATTCTGGAGCCTACTTTGATAGCGCAGACGGTTGCTTCTATAAGAAAGGTTATTCCGGCAACTACAGCGTGAAAGTAAAAATAGGTGGCTGTTCTCAGAGCTACGATTCTGGAGATGATGATATTGATACTCAAGATGTAGAAATACCAGAGATGATACCGGAGGTTCGTACGCTCAAGTATAGGGAAATCTTAGACGGGGAGACCGTGGAAAGAGACATGGACAGACAACTGTATATCGGCGATTACGCTACGCTGAATTCATCGATGAAAGTTGCAACGGAAGACGGAGAAGAGGTAAGTGAATCGACTCCTACGTTGCCCGTCATGCTCGCCTTCCCTTACGTATCTTCAGATGGTATAGCTTGCGGAACCGTGACAGCATATGATACGCATCTGTATTCAAATGTCGGGTTCGGCTCGCATCATCAGGGAGAACAGACACCCCGGAAGATATTCGATTATTCCCTGGTGTATAATGGTGAGGATGGTATCTATGAAAAGTTCTACCGGCAGTATGATCTCCTGTTGCGCAATTCACTCCAGGAACTCAAGGTAAAACTGCTCCTCTCCCAGTCGCAGAAGCAGAACCTTCCTTCTTACGCAAAGGTTGTGATTAGAGGCGTAAGTTTCTTCTTCAACAAGCTGAAGTTCACCCTCGGAGGAAAGAGCGAACCAACCGAAAGCGAGCTCAGAACCATCGCTCTCACTACTCCTGTTAACGAGGCAGAGAGCCTGGAAGATATGATGCCGGCAATGACCTGCAAGTACCAGTGGCTTGGATTCGAAGAGACGGTAGAGGTTTCAGAGAATGACTATAAAAAATCAGGTAACGACCAGGACCGTACCTTCAAGATCATTTATCCTCCTCTCCCTTCAGCTGAGTATGTTGGCAAAAAATACGGCCTGCAGAAATCATACGTAAGCCAGAAAACCCGACACGCAACGATGTTCCGTCACAGCAAATGGGTATACCATTGTACGACCGTCTGGCTGGAATGCATACCGATTTCGTAGGATATTGTCCTTTGTTATATACCTGTATTATCTTACCTTTGCAATATAATCAAAGCAATTTTAAGATGATACAGGTTTTATTATATCCAGATGCTCTGAGCATGGTAGGCTCCATGAATGCCTTTGAGATATTCAGTACCTCGAAGGCTGATGTGGTTTTCGCTCTACGCTATAAAGGCTCAAGCGCAAACATCGTTCAGCACACTTATACGCCGAACGATAAGAACCGGATTACGTTATCCGTCAAGGATATCATCCTTCCTCTTCTCAGCTTTGAGGTAAAGGACAGTAGTGAACCTTATGCTCAGCCGAACATCATGAAATCCTTTGTGGCAACGGTTTACGAGGTTGGCAGCGAAGGCAGCAAGAAGGAATTCACCTTCTCAGTGATACGTGCCGGCGTGGACAGACTCTCAGATTCAGCTACAAATTTTCTGAAAAACAACTTCCTCACCTGGCAGCCGCAGGTGAAGGCTGTAACCTATTATTCTCCAGAATTCCTTACCTATTACGCAACTGCCACCAGCGTGATGAAATGCAAGGCATACATGTGGAATGGGACCGCCTACGAAGAGAAGGAAGTGGTACTGATGGGCCATATGAATGCCGGAACCGTTTATACTGTGCCGGTACAATACGCCATTATCGCCAAGAAGATAGGCGGTTTTATCCAGCCATCTTATTATGATATCTGGGTAGAACAGGACGGAAAGCGGGTTACCTACGTACAGCGCTACTATGCAAGCGATATGAAGAGCGAGGAAGAAGAGTGGTTTCTCTTTGAAAATTCGTTGGGAGGTGTAGACTGTTTCCGTGCTTACGGCAACAGCGAAAATACTGCAGAACATACCCACAATGTAGCGGAAATAGAGGAAGACTCTGAGGAATATCGCGTAGATACCACCCGCAAGTTTAAGAAGAACACCGGGTTCCTGGATAAGAAGGAACGTCTGTGGATGCTCGATTTCTTCCCGTCTCTGGGTAAGTATGTTTACCATGGCAATTCTCTTCGTAAGATAACCGTTACCGAGAGTGACGTGAACTACGAGGCGAAGGAACTGCCTTCGAACTATACCTTCACATATAAATATTCAGATGCCCGTCCGTACCTGAACCTCACGAGGTCAGATGCCAGCGATTTCAAACAGATGGATATCCATCTACCCGAAATCGGAAATTTTACTATCGCCCCTCGCTTAGTTGAGTTCCCACGTCAGCTGCTGAGTGGAGGGGTACTCTTCCCTGTTCAGGAGCCATATTCGGAAACATGGGGTGTTACTACTGCAGACGCTCTCTTTAACTACTTTGCAAGCACTCTGAGCGACCGATATAGTGGCGGAGGAGGTATCGGCCATCAGCATTTCAACATCGAAGTGCTGAACGGACTGTCTTATGATTACGGTTATATCCTGTACCAGGGCGACAGAATAAAGGCAGGTATGGCAGACGACTGCACTCCTGGAGGCGCGCTCGAGAAGAAGATGCTGCGCAAGGATATAGATGATACCGCCAAAGGTAAGATCACCTTCGAGGATGTGATATCCCTGCTGAAAGGATTGAAACTTGGAGACGGAAAGAGCCAGATAACTGGCGAGGGATTAGCGAAACTCTATGCCTTCATGACATACAATTTCGTTTCTGGGGCTTATGGTTCCGGCGCAAGTATCGATAATAATGGTGACGCAGAAATGAACAGCCTGTTTGTCCGTCAGTTCATCTCTGCTCCTAAGTTCGTCTTCAACGAAATCTCTGTAACCAAAGCAGAGCAATGGAATACCAACGGCTATGGAACCATCGAGAGTGTAGATACCAAGAAACACATCATCTCTCTTCATCTGGAGGGAAACGATTACGGATCTCTGCAGGTGGGAGATATCTGCCGCGGTATCTATGCCGATATAGATAACCTCCATGGTGCGGATAAAAATACTGAAGGTGCGCTGGATGATTGTAACTTCGTTCTGCATAAAGGTTTCTTCACTACTTACTTTTATGTGAAGAAAATCATCACTAGCGAGAAGGGTAAGTTCGTGTTCGAATATGGTAAACGTTCGGAGGCGACTCCGGATCCTTGTGCCTATATGGATTTTGCTCAGTATGGTAGTTTCGTCGATGACAAGCGCCAGAGCAGCATGTATTTCTCCTCAAGGGGAAACAGCTATATCGAGGTTCTGGATGGCGTATGCAACTGGGAAATATATCCTCAGAACCGCGTATGTCGTTATGGATGGCTCGAGGGGCTTGCTATCCAGCGAAGAGACGGATCGTATATCCACCCTTCAGGCAATGGTATCTTCGTGCAGGATAATGTATACTTCGGCGGCAACGTGGAGTATCTGGGTGATATTCTCGGTCTTGATGATCTGAAGAACGAGGCGAAGGCTTATGATGTGAGTCTCTCTCAGTATCAGAGTGTCATCACGGTGGATGATATGGGTAATGTTATTAATGGTCTCTATACTCAGGACGAGGGGAAGGCAACCAAGCAGTACCGTATTTCGACGGCTGTCTTCGTACGCAAGGGTATGGATATTCTCCTTGAGGAAGATGCGAACAGCGAGGACGTGACTGAAGGTCATTATCGCCTGCATGTGATAAGCGAGGATTGCGATGTAGAGGTAAAGAACTCTACCGTCTTTATCAAGGGTATCAATAATATTAAGGATGGTGTTGCCGGTACTGCAGATGATACCGAATTCGATTACGCAGCTATGCGCAAGATGTCGGATGCGATGGTGACCATCGTCGTAGAACTGGAGGGAAAAACATCGAAAACGGTGCAGATGCCTATCCGCATCCAGCACGACAGCCTTCCTTTTATGGTGTGCGATCTGGGCAATGAGAGTGCATCGGTGGCATGGAATACCAGAGCCGGTAAGTATATAGGTTTCCCTATCAAGACCAAGGTTTCCCTCATGTATCATAACGAACCATGGGCGATATCCTCGCTCAATATCTCTAGTGTAGCAGGTTTAAAGACTTCGATGAGCATTGACGGCAAGGCAAAGATAATCACCATTGATGCTGATAATCTTACTGCCGATACGCTCGACCAGATTACGAAGATGAATATCACGGTTGTGGGCAAATATGCTGGAGCCAGCTACGAGTATACCCGAGAGCTTACCATTTTGAAATCGTCTGATACCGTAATCTACGAGCTGATACCATCTGCCGATAGCGTGATTATAGACAATCAGGGTAATATGAGTACAGAAAGTATCTCATGCGATATATGGGCAACATCATCCGACGACAAGAGATATAAGCTGACAGAATTACCGGCAGGGTATCATCTGAAGCATGGAACTGCTGATACTCCTGATACCGACATAGAGATAGGCGCAGAGGTATCTGTGCAGAGTGATGCCCGTCAGGTAGTGTTCGCTCTATACGATGCTTCCGGAAATGTACTGGATAAGGAAAGCGTTCCGGTACTCACCTGTGGAGCGGATGGAGATGGATATGAGTATATCTATTATCTCTCTGATCAGTCTGAATCGAATCTCATTACACAGCCTTATCGTCGGAATGGCGTTTTGCAGCCTATGGGGTGGCAGGATGATCCGATGGAGCCGACTCGGGAGAAGCAGTATGTATATGTGGCATACAAGACGGGAGAGGTAGGAGCGGATGGCAGTTTCTCTGAACCTAAGCTCTTCAACCGTTACCCGAAGAGCATTTCAAGCATCGAAACCTGGTATTATGCTGGAAATAGTTCTGAAGTAAACCAGAGTCCGGCATTATTCAGAGACGATGGTAGTAAAGACTTTAGCGAAATTACCTTAAACGATGAAACTCCGTGGCTGTGGATAATGAAAATCACATGGTTTACGGATGGGGACGAAGTTATAAACTTCTCATGCGGAGGTTATAAAGCGAAGGATGGCGATGGTCTTATCGTAGGCTATCAGTCTTCAGCTTCAGAACCATCAGTTCTTCCTTTCTTGAAAACTCTTGCCGAATATGATAAAGCGCAGGATAATATTGGCAGCGGCTGGACCAAGACGGCTCCTGTTACGGGGGGTAAGAGTATCGTGCTGGGAGGTAAAATTACAACAGATGAAATTATCGACCGGTACAACAGCAGTTCTAGCGCATGGGGAACAGAAGAAAGTGAAATTCTGCTAGATGGTATCAAGCAGAAAAAAACTTTCTACAAAACTCCTTCCTCTCTTGGTAACAACGGCAAGTGCATACGTCGTATTAAGGTTGTTAACCATTTCCGGGATAGCTATCTCAGAGTGATGCTGAAGTCTTACTCTGAAACCAACTTTGACCTGGTATGTATCTCCCGTCTCTATCTGCCGTCTGAGGTTATCAATAGCGAGGGCAGGCAGATAAAGGAAGATAGCGAATATCTCAACAGATCGGAGCATGCCTATGTAGTAAGCGGCGACGGTCAGAGTCTTGTTGCTAAATTATCCATGCCTGATGCAGGAGAATATTATTTCTTCATCGGATATTTTAAGGATGGCAGAACAGACAGCTACGGCGACTATGGCCTCTTTGCCTGGCAATCGATGATAGCTCTTACTGAGAGTTTGTGGCGTACAGACGGAACCGTAGATGCTATAGGCAACATAACCTGGAGCAAGGCGATGCCGATGCAGGCTGAAGCTATCGTCATGGAGCGCGCCTATATCGCTACCGCTAACGATACGGTGGCGCCATCTAAGCCTTACCGTACAAATGGTATCCTACAGGGAGGATGGACGGCAAAACGGCTAGCTGTATCGTCTGTGAACCGGTTCATCTGGGAGTCTGTTCGTGCAGGAAAACATGGTACCGATTCTGTTCAGGATGATTGGAGTCAGCCTGTTGTGGTAGCCAACTTTGCCGAAGCCGGAAAGATGGGTAAGAACGGCTGTATCGTCCGGAATTCCGAAGGATGGAAGAGCGGGGCAACTTATCATAATGATTCTGCCCTGACCCTGGAACAGAAGTATATCGACCTGATTTACATCGAGGACAATAATGCTAACGATGGCTGGTCTGTCTATCAATGCAACGTTACGCATACGGCTACGGGCAGTTCCTTCGATCCTTCAGCTACCGACTCAGACGGTAATAGGCTGTGGATAAAACTGAGCGATGCTGGTCCGATGTATTGTCCTCTTATCGTGGCAAAGAATGCGGTTCTGAAGTTTGCTCAGGGGCAGCAGTTTAACTTGATGGAGGGCAACAATATCTTTGGCTCGTTCCGATGGGTGAAGAATAATGCGGATTATGCGTTCTGGATAGGCGGTACTGAAGGCAGCAAGGCTACTACTTCTATAACTAGAGGTGGTAAGCTGACAGCAAAGGATGCCGTGATTACAGGAACGATTTATGCAACTTCAGGAACTATTGGAGGTCTGAATATTACAGAATCTGGGCTTAGTATTGGTACTTATTATCAGAATGTTCTATATATGGGTACGGTACTGGAACAATCATCGTTCTGGAATGGATACTATAATAATGGGTATGGAGAGGTATGCGTCGGTAAGGCTGCGTTACTAAATCCTCTTACCAATTATTGGCAAACGGCATGTGATATGTATGGAGATCGTGCATCTGGCCAGACAGGATCTTCTAATGTCGCTAATGCAACGATGATAGTTCGCAAACTTAGTAACGGATTGAACCTGAACAGCTCTGTTAGCGCAAGAAATCCAGTGAATAATCCTGCTTACGCAGCTTTACATGTTGATACAGACGAAGGCATCGGCATACGTAGCATTGGCGGTAATCTTCTGGGATGTATCGCGCAGAATGTGATTCGAACTGGTTCTGTGACGCAGAAAGAACAGACTGCTATTGATAACAATAGAGTAGGTATCCTGGTTATGGTTAACAGCAGCGAGGTGGACGTAAAACTTCCGAAGACTCCTATGGTGGGTCAGATGCTGATAGTCGTACAGGGTAATAGCAGGATATATTTCGACCCTGTTGTTTCAGGCAGAAGGCTATATTGCTGCGGCAAGATACATACAACCTCAGATAAGTTTTATTCTGATGATGTCGGGCAGTTTAATATTCTGATCTGGGATGGATATAATTGGCAGTTGCAGTATATATATCATTAACAAAATATAAGAATATGAAGATAAATCTGGAAAGAGTAGAGATCTTTACTGACCTCAGTAAGACACAATGCGCAGTAATGGATATGCGCAAGGAGATAGCTAACGTCATCTATGAGCGCGGGCAGGGATTAGCCTGCTCCGTGCTCGCCCATAAACTCTACGAAACGCAGGGCGAGGTGGAGATTGACGATAGCGAGAAGGAAATCATAAGTCGTGTAGCCGAGCAACTGCTTACCCCGGCTGCAGGCGAAGGAGTTATGAAGCAGATAAAACCAGAATAGTATTATGGCAGCAGTAAATATCAACGACGTAGCCAGCCAGCTGAATACGGCATCTCGCCTTGTGGTGAGTACCGACTTCTTCTGGATCTACATGGCTAACGGCTCGCAGGTTAAGATACCTGCCGAGTTCGCAAGGGCTTACCTGATCGCAGGTATTAAGCCAACAATCAACAGCAACGGCCATTGGGAGATAGGTGGCGAAGATCTCGGTGTAGTAGCCGAGGGAAAGACCCCTCAGTTTCGTGGCGGCACGATGGGTATCGAGGTGAGCTATGATAATGGCAAAACGTGGTCTCAGGTAGTAGCCTATACCGATATAGACCCAGACCTGGAAGCTCTTGCCGCGGCTTATACCAAGGTAACGCAGGGCGAAGCTGACCGAGTGAAGGCTGAAAGTACTCGTAATAGCAACGAAACCGCACGTCAGAACGCCGAAACTACTCGCAATAATAACGAGACGGCACGCAAGACGGCAGAAACCAAGCGACAGCAGGATACCTCTGCCGCCATTACCAACTCAAAGACGCAGACCGACCTCGCTAAGGAAATGAACGATCATCCACCCAAAATGGGAAGCAACGGAAACTGGTGGCAATGGGACCTCTCCAAGCATGAATATGTCGATACGGGTGTCATTGCTCGAGGCGGCGCTATGTATCCGTCATTCCGCCAGCATCGTAACAAGTTACTTATGATTGATTACGGAAGCCATGTCGCAGAACATGTTGTCAAGCGCAGAAACAAGTTAGTCATTAAAGTTTAATAAATATGGCAGATAATACAAATATCATTGTTGTTGGTAATGTCGCCTTCACCGATCAAGGTACCTGGAAGTCGGACTACTCATATGAAGAGGATGGACAGACTGTTAGAGGCTACGATGAAGGGGATATAGTTCATACATCTACAGGAGTCTATGCGTCACTGGAGGATGGTAACACAACAACTCCTTCGGATACAAACACCAAATGGCGCAGATGGCTCGATAAGACACCAACCATCAAGGCACAGAGTGCAGCCGACGATGCCAACAAGGCAGCAAATCTCGCTCAGAGTGCAGCCAATACTGCACAAGAGCAGGCTACAGCTGCAGCAGCACAAGCAGCTCTAGCTGAGACAAAGGCTACTGAGGCAGATGCTGCCGCCAAACGGGAGCCGATGCCAAGATTGCACAAATGGATGGATTGGCAGGTCAGATAGCCACAGGCTTCATCGCACCATCGCGTATGAACCTGACCTATCTCCCGGAGATAAGCCTACGCAACAAGGTGGCACAGCGCATCACAGCCCAACTCATACCGAGCTACCTCCCTCAGAGCGTGCTCTTCCAGCGTGCCGAGGGCGACTCGCTGGTGGCAGACCCAAGCGGCAACCTCATCGTCAAGGGCGAGGGCACGACCAAGTTCTGGGTCATCCCCACAGCCAACACACCGCTTTGGCAAGAGGTGAGCATCACTATACACCAGCCACGCCTTCGCCTGTCGGCATCGGGAAAGCTACGCAAGGTGGGCTCATCATTACGCATCATTTAAATCACATTGTTTAATCAATTAAATACAGTTTAATTATGGCATTAACATCAGAAGAAGAGGCTAAGGTCAAGGCTATCATCGCAGCCTTCGACGGGGCGCAGCAGGTGGCAGACCTCCCTGCTGCCGACACTTCCTCGACAGACAAACAGATTGAGGTCTACGATAGAAAGACGGGCACGGCACAGCAGATGTCGCTCAAAGACGCTGTAGATATGGGACAGAATCTTTGGTGCGGGCGTGTCTGGAATCTAGACAACGCAACCCCTCAGGCAGCAACCTATGTGGGATCGCTTGAGCTCTTGAAAGAGCTGCCAATTCAGCTTGGTCTCGGTTGCTACCTGGTCAAGAATGACCATAGCCGCCGAAAACTCGACTCCAAAGATCATCACAAATATGCCACAGGAGAGGCTGCAAAGTTAGACGGATCAGAGGGGCATTACCAGTGGGGATGGAACCGTAAGTTCTATCTGGTATTCAAGACCGTAGGCCGCTTGTTCTATATGAAGGTTGGACTTACTCCAATCAAAGGTGAATATAACTACACAATCCCTATCGGATCACGTTCTGCCTCTGGCCATGCCACTTTAGAGCGCAGCACAGGTCGTCTGGTTAGCTTCCTTAATACAGGCGCAGACTACAGAGGTGGCAATAACGATGCCACCCTCGACAACACCAACCGCTCGTTCCTCGGCAAGCCAGCCTGCAACCAAAACACAGAGTACTGGCGAGCTGCGGCCAGAAAGAACGGCACGGGGTGGCTCTGTTCCTCGATGCGCCACTTCGCCGTGACCGCTGCGCTCTTCGGGGTTATCTTCGGCACCCACTACGCACAGGCGGCAGTCAACACAAAGCGAGATGCAAACGGACTCTATCAGGGTGGTCTTGGTCCTGGCGTGACACAAAAAGACTGGAGTGCGTGGAATAGCTACAACGGCTGCCGCCCGATCGTCCCGATGGATGCCGGTCTCGACCTGGGCGATAGCTGCGGAGAGACTACCGTCAATGTACTCAACGATGACGGCTCTACCTGGTATGCGGCCAAGGTCAACTCCTTCTTCGGTCTTAAAAACTCTTACGGTCATCTCTGGTATCATATGGATGATGAGTTCGTAAGGGTCAACGAAGATACGACAGTCACCCACCTTGTAGCACCTTCCATCTATGGTTCATGGACTGTCGGTAATGCCACAGGAATGATTGCCTACAGCACATCCATCAAAAAAGGCGAAGGCTGGGCAACCATGCTCTCCATGGACAACCTGGAGAATTTTCCAACGGCCGTCGGAGGCAGCCAGACTACCTACTGGTGTGCTTATTATTGGAATACGTCCGGCGCAACAAGCGGTTTCCGTCTCTGCCTTCGTGGTGGTAGTGTTTACTATGGTGGTCAATGCGGTCTTTCGACGCTCCTCGATGCTGATGAAACCAAATGCGAA
>OCMD01000302.1_pt1 | contig 11227 bp, 5 predicted proteins | sample 1496061 | NCBI WGS metagenome assembly OCMD01 (sample SAMN01760939, study PRJEB22395) | human gut metagenome | reverse complement strand
ACGCCATCGGAGAAGTTGTAGTTGTTGGTTATGGTCAGCAGAAGAAGGCATCTGTCGTAGGCGCCATCACCCAGACCACAGGAAAAACGCTGGAGCGTGCTGCGGGTATCAGTGATATCGGAGCAGCTCTGACTGGTAACCTTCCGGGTGTTGTTACCACTGCATCCAGTGGTATGCCAGGTGAAGAGGAACCTCAGATTCAGATTCGTGGTGCTTCTTCTTGGAACAACTCTTCTCCTCTCGTTTTGGTGGATGGTATTGAACGACCAATGTCAAGTGTTGATATGCAGTCTGTGGCTACCATCTCTGTATTGAAGGATGCTTCTGCCACCGCCGTTTATGGTGTGAAGGGTGCGAATGGTGTCATCCTGATTACCACCAAGCGTGGTTCTGAAGGCAAGGCTCAGATTAGCGTTACTGCCAATGCTGTAATGAAGATTCCTTCAAAGTTGCCTGATAAATATGATTCTTACGATGCGCTTATTGCCCGCAACAAGGCTATCGAACATGAGTTGAACATCTCTCCAGGCAGTTTCGACAAGATGGAACCGATGAGTTTCATCGAGAACTATCGCAACCAGACTACACTGGAGCAGCGTGAGCGTTATCCGAACGTAGATTGGCAGGATGTACTCTTCAAGGATTACACCATGTCATACAATGCCAATGTGAATGTATCGGGTGGTACCAAGTTTGTGAAGTACTTTGCAGGTGTGGATTTCGTGAACGAGGGTGACCTTTATAAGAATTTCGGCAATGGTCGTAACTATAGTACAGGTTATGACTACAATCGTGTGAATGTTCGTTCTAATCTCGACTTCAACATCACAAAGACTACCGTGTTCAAGATGAACCTTGCTGGCTCTAATGGTCAGCGCAAGGCTCCTTGGGTAAATAGTTCTGATGGTTTTAGCGATTGGCAGGTCAGCCAGCAATGGGCTGGTGCATATAATATTTCTCCAGATGCTTTCTTGCCTAAGTATAGCGATGGCTCTTGGGGATTTTTGCCAGGATCTACTAATGTAACCAACTCTGCCCAGCAGGTTTCTTTGGGTGGTACCATGACTTCTACCACTACTCGCATCACTACTGATTTCGTGTTGGAACAGAAACTTGATTTCATTACCAAGGGACTTTCTGCACGAGGTATGATTTCGTGGGACAATACTTTTGTAGAGAAGAATCGTGGTATTAATGATATGAACCATGATCCTCAGCTGAAGTGGATAGATCCTCATACAGGAGCCGTTTCTTACAAGAAACCATTCGAGCCATACGATAAGTTCGATTATGCTATGGGAAACCAGTGGACCGTGAATGGTGGTGAGGTTAACAATAGCCTTACACAGCGCAACCTGAACTATCAGGCTCAGCTCAACTGGGCTCGCAGTTTTGGCAAGCACAGCGTAAGTGCCATGGGACTTTTCGGTCGCCAGGAATATGCAACAGGTTACATGATTCCTTCTTATCGTGAAGACTGGGTATTCCGTACCACTTATGATTGGAATTCCCGTTACTTCTTCGAGTATAATGGTGCTTACAACGGTTCAGAGAAGTTCTCTCCAGACAATCGTTTCGCATTCTTCAGCTCTGGTGCCCTTGGTTGGATGATCTCCGAAGAGCCATTCATGAAGTATCTTCGTGAGCACAAGATTGTGGATATGATGAAACTCCGTGCATCTTATGGTGAAATCGGTGATGATAACGTAGGAGACCGTTTCCTCTATATGACTCAGTGGGCATATGGCGGCAAGACTCAGTTGGGTACGACTTCCAGTGATAAGGAGTCTATTTATACATGGTATCGTGAGTCAGCAGTAGGTAACCCTAACGTACATTGGGAGAAAGTGAAGAAGGTGAACTTAGGTATTGATTATGGTTTCTTGGGCGGCTTGATTACAGGTGCCGTAGATTTCTTCCATGATACTCGTTCAGACATTCTGGTTAGTGGTTCAGATCGTTCCATTCCTTCTTACTTCGGTCAGACTGCTCCTACAGCCAACTTGGGTAAAGTAACTACCAGCGGTTATGAGTTGGAAGTGAAGTTCAACAAGGTTTTTGCCAACAAGATGCGTCTCTGGGCAAACTTCAGTATGACCCACGCCGTGAACGAGGTGAAGATCAAGGATGATGCAGCGTTGCTCCCATCTTATCGCAAGGCAGCAGGTCATGCCATTAACCAGACCTACACCTATTTAGATAAGGGCATCCTTCAGAACTATGATGATGTCTATGGTTCTCCGAAGATGGATTCCAACGATGGCCAGCGTCTTCCTGGTGATTACTACATCGTAGATTTCAATGGCGACGGTAAGGTGGATAATGTGAACGATAGAGTTCCTTACGGTTATACCGGTACTCCACAGAACTCCTACAATGCAACAATCGGTTATGAGTACAAGGGCTTCAGCTGTTTCGCTCAGTTCTATGGTGTAACCAACGTAACCCGTGACGTAACCATGATTAGTTTGGTTGACCCAATGCTTGCCAATGTTTATGACCAGGGAACCTGGTGGAGCGACAATCACAACAACTGCGATGTCATCACTCCACGTTTCAACTCTAAGCCAATGTCGAATGCGGCTTACTATGGCACTCAATATCTTTGCGATGGTTCTTACATTCGCTTGAAGAACGTAGAGATAGCCTATACCTGGAACGGCGGTTGGATCAAGAAACTCGGTTTGAACAACCTCAAGGTTTACGTAAGTGGTAACAACCTCTGGCTCTGGACCCGAATGCCAGACGACCGAGAGTCAAACTTCTCTAGTAACGGTGGAGCCGTAGGTGCTTACCCTACAATGAAGCGTGTGAACTTCGGTGTCAAGTTTAATCTTTAAACATGCATAACAAATGAAAAATAATTTAGTAAAAATATTTTGTGCGCTGAGCCTCACTTGCGGATTTGCTTCTTGTACAGATTACTTAGATAAGAGCCCTGATACAGATGTGAGTGCAGAACAAGCGTTCAAGAACTTCACCAATTTCCAGGGATATGTGGAGCAAATATACAACTGTATTCCAAGTAAGGAGTCGAATGCGTATTGTACCTCATTCAACTGGGGTGAAGATGAAATCATGAATACTGGCTTGGGAGATGATCATGTGACTGCTCATTTTGATTTAGGCGACTACCGTAACTGGTATGACAATAATCAAAGTTTCTTGCACAGACCAACTTATGGAAATCCTGGTGAGTACCTTGATCCGACTTCAACCAATAAATTTGCTCATTCTTTGGAGCATGCCTGGTATTGCATCCGCAAGTGTAACTTGGGTCTTGCTAACCTTGACCTGATGACCGACTGTACCCAGGAAGAGAAGAACTTCATCAAGGGACAGTTGTTGTTCTTCCGTGCATGGTGGCACGAGGAGTTGATAGCTTTCTTTGGCGGTATGCCATACGTAGACACCGTATTGGATGATGCATCAGTTTTGACTTTGCCTCGTCTTTCTTATCAGAAGTGCGCATTGAAATGTGCCGAAGATTTTAAGGCTGCTGCAGAGTTACTTCCTAATGATTGGGACAAGACAACTATAGGTAAGAAAACTTTGGGCAAGAATGAACTTCGTATTACAAAAGTTTGCGCTTTGGGCTACTTAGGTAAAGTGTTGCTTTGGGCTTCTTCTCCATTGAATAATATCGGTGCAGAGATTGGTGCTTCCAAGAATGGCGATACCTATAAGTATAATACAGAGCTTGCCGCAAAGGCTGCTGATGCTTTGGCAGAGGCTATTGCTCAGGTAAATTCAGGCAAAACTCCATATGCATTGTGTACCTATGACTACTCTGATATTTATAATCATGTAGCAAAGTCTGGTTCTACAAACAACTTTTCTGATATCTTCCGTACTACAGGTAAGAATTGGAAACAACCAGGTTCTACAGAGGCAATCATGCGCGGTCCATATATTGGCGAGAATTCATCAAACTGGAACTTCACCAAACTTTGGGGACCTAAGATGGAAGATATCGTACAACACGATGCTGTGATTCACCAGCCGACAGCCAACTATGTAAACTATTATGGTATGGCTAATGGTCTGCCTTTGAATGATCCTGATTCCGGATTCGATCCAAAGCATCCATTCAAGGGTCGTGATCCACGTTTCTATCATGACATCGTCTTCGATGGTTTTAAGTATATCAATACAACCATTGATGCAGTAAAGGAACCAAAGGTTGCAGCATTGCAGTATATGCCAATGTATTCTGGTAGTGAATTGCGAAATTCTTCAAGTCAGGGATGCCGCACTGGTTACTATACTCAGAAGCTGGTTCCTCACCAGGCAAATAAGTATGATGGCATGTACGAATGGGGTGGTGCCTTGCAGTGCGACCTTCCTTACATGCGTCTTGCCGACCTCTATCTGATGTATGCTGAGGCTGGTGCTGCCGTTCAGGGAGCCAACTACAAGAGCTCAAAGCTCAACCTCACCGCTGCTGAAGCAATCAATGTGCTTCGCGAGAGAGTAAAAGCTGGTCATGTGGCAGATAAGTTTATGAACGACCAGAAGAAGTTTATGGACGAGGTTCGCCGCGAGCGTGCCGTAGAGCTTGCCTTTGAGGGCTTCCGCTGGAACGACCTTCAGCGCTGGTTGCTTCTCACAGAATATCCTTATAACATCAAAACTTCACAGGAATTCAAGCGTGTCGGTAATTTCGATTATACCAAGAACGATCCACGTGATGCCGAGGTGACAGGATGGAGCGAGAAACGCATCGTGACCCGCGACTTCTCTGAGAAACACTATCTCTTGCCACTCAAGGAAAGTGATGTTTATCTGTATCCTGAGTTTGGTCAGAATCCTGGATGGTAATCACCCGGAGATGTGATATATAAAAAGCATAAACTTAGAAATAATCATATTATATATGAAAAATAATAAGAAAACAATATACTCTGCTCTGACAGTGGTTACTGCACTTCTGGCACAGTTGCCTGCTTCGGCTCAGGAATCTGCTGATAGCGCAATGGTTAACGTGGCGTTCAAGAAGGCGTACCAGAGCGATGTGCTCGGTGGTGTGAGCACCGTCAACGTCAGAGAATTGACAGAGAAAAACTATAATACCTACAGCCTTGACAATATGCAGGGTTATGTATCCGGTTATAATGGCAGTGGTATGTGGGGTTATTCCAATGCACTCGTTCTCATCGACGGTGTGCCACGTGAAGCCAGTAATGTTCGCCCCGACGAGATTGAGGATATCTCTTTTCTGAAGGGAGCCCAGGCCACAGTACTCTATGGCAGCAAGGCTGCCAATGGCGTGGTTCTCATTACCACCAAGCGTGGTAAGGTTAACGATGGCTTGTCGGTAAAGGTGAATGCCAATACGGGCTGGAACGTAGCCAAGGCTTTTCCAGAGTATCTCGGTTCGGCTGAGTACATGAGCCTTTACAATGAGGCTTTCCTGAATGATGGTGGTGATGTAAACAACCTGCCATATTCTGCAGAGACCATCTACAACTATGCATCCGGCAAGAATCCATATCGCTATCCTAGCGTAGACTTCTATTCTTCTGATTACATCAAGAAGGCGTTCAACCGCTCGGAGGTTTCTGCCGAAATAGAAGGCGGCAACCAGAAGGCGCGCTTCTATGCCAACGTGAGTTACTATCGCAACGGTGACAACTTGAACTTCGGCGAGGCTAAGAAGAACTATACCGACCGATTCAATGTAAGAGGTAATGTGGATTTCGCCTTGAGCAGCACCATCAATGCCTACGTAAATGCGAATGCCACCTTCTACGGGGCTAAGTCGGCTAACACTAACAATAGCAGCTACTGGGAGCAGGCTCGCACCTTCCGCCCTAACCGTGTGGCTCCGCTGATTCCTGTGGAAATGATTGACCCTAATGCCAAGTCGGCGCTGACTATGATTGGGGCTACCAGCAATATCATTGATGGCAAGTACTTCCTGGGTGGTTCTTCTGCCGACCTCACCAACGTGTTCGGCGATATTTATGCTTCGGGTACCAATGTCTATCACAGCCGTCAGTTCCAGTTTGATGCAGGTTTGAACTTCGACCTCTCTTCTGTACTCAAGGGCTTGAGTTTCCACACGATGGTAGCAATCGACTATGCTACGGCATACTCAACATCGTTCAACAATTCCTACGCCACCTTCCAGCCTACATGGGCTAACTACAACGGCAAGGATGTTATCGTAGGTTTGAACAACAATGGTACGGTGGACAAGAAATCGGGTGCTCAGAATATCTCTGGTTCTACCGATAACCAGACCATCGCATTCAATGCGCACTTCGATTACAACCGCACCTTCAACGATGTGCACAACGTAAGTGCCATGTTGGTGGCCAACGGTTATCAGCAGAGTAAGTCTGCAGAGTATCATAAGGTGAGCAACGCCAACATGGGCTTGCAGCTCTCTTATAACTATGATCATAAGTATTATGCCGATTTTGCTCTGGCTACACCTTGGTCTGCCAAGTTGCCATCAGCCAAGCGATTGGGTGTCTCTCCATCCGTTACATTGGGATGGCGCTTGTCTAAAGAGAAGTTCTTGGAGAATTCCATCTTCGATGACTTAACTTTGAGTGCAAGCTATACCGATATGAAGACCGATCTGGGCATTGATAACTATTATATGTATCTCGGAACCTATCAGAGCGGTGGCTGGTGGGATTGGAATGGTGGCGCCGGTCACTCAGCTATGCAGGCTAAGCGTGGTAGCAATGACGAACTCAGCTACCTGCACCGCAAGGAAATTTCTGCCACGGTTCATGCAGAGGTGCTCAACAAGGCTTTGAGTTTCGATGCATCTTACTTCCTCTCTAAGTGGACCAACGGAATTCTGGAGGCTCGCAATCAGTTGCCTAGCTATCTGTTCAGCTACTATCCTGAGTCTTCTTTCGTTCCTTACATTAATTTTAATGAGGACAAGCGCAGCGGTTTCGACTTTGCTGTGAACTACAAGAGGCAGTTTGGTGATTTCGGTTTCGGCGTAGGAGCCAACGTAACTTACTATACCACCGAGGCAACCAAGCGAGATGATTCGCAGTATGCTGATACCTATCAGTATCGCCAGGGTCAGCCACTCGATGCCATCTGGGGTTATGAGTGCCTGGGCTTCTTCCAGGATGAGAATGATATCAAGAACTCTCCAACCCAGATTATCGGCGGAACCATCCGTCCGGGTGACTTGAAGTACAAGGACCAGAATAACGATGGCGTCATTGACAGCAAGGACCAGGTTTATCTGGGCAAGGGCGGCTGGTATGGAACTCCTACCACTATCGGTATGAACCTCACTCTGAAATATAAGGGCTTCACCCTCTTCATGCTCGGCACAGGAAACTTCGGTGCTCATGCCGTGAAGAATTCCACCTACTTCTGGGTGGGCGGTAGTGCCAAATATACAGCAGAGATGCGCGGCAGATGGACCAAGGAGACTGCAGCCACAGCCACCTTCCCACGTCTGACCACTGAGGCAGGTACGAACAACTATCAGACATCAGACTTCTGGATGTACTCTACCGACCGCATCGACCTTCAGAAGGTGCAGTTGAGCTACGACTTCCCTAAGGCGATGTTCATGAAGAGTTTCGTACGCGGACTTCAGCTCTTTGTCAACGGCAACAGTCTGCTCACCATAGCCAAGGAGCGCAAACTCATGGAGATGGATGTTAACAATTCAGGCTCGGCACCATTGAACCGCTTCTATAGCATCGGTGCTAAGGTTTCATTCTAGAATTAATTAAAGAATTAAAATTATGAAATTATCAAGATTATTATTGATAAGTGCAGTCTTAGTATCGCTCACTTCTTGTGACGACCTGTTTGAGCCTGCCTTGGAAAATAACCAAGATATCAGCGAGATGTATAAGGATCCTACGTTTGCCCGTGGTATTCTTGACAATGCTTACCTGGCTCTGCCATATAGCACCTCTCCATATACTGATGTGGCTACAGATGATGCTGTCACCAACGAAAACTCAGGCGACTATTTCAACCATAAGAAGATGGCTACAGGTTCTTGGGATGCCAATATGAACCCAGTTTCACAGTGGGATGGACGTTATCATGCCATCCAGTACTGCAACTTGATGTTGGAAAACTGCGATAAGGTTGAGTGGTCTTACTCAAGTGAGATTCTCAATCAGATGTATTGCGACAACTACAAGGGTAATGCCTATGCTTTGCGTGGCTTACACATGATGTACTTGCTCCGTGCTCATGCCGGAATGGTAGATGGTCAGTTGATGGGTGTGCCTATCCATCTTTCTTCAGAAGATTCAAAGTCTGATTTCAATCTTCCACGTAACTCCTTCAAGGAGTGCTACGATCAGATTATGTCTGATTTTGATGAGGCTCTGAAGTATTTGCCTGAGCAGTATGCCGATGTGGATGAGGATAAGGTTCCTGCCAAGTATGCCCAGAAGGGTGCTACCAATGCAGAGTACAATCGTGCCTTCGGTACCAACCATCGTGGCAAGATTGACGGTCGCATCATCTCGGCTTTCAAGGCTCAGCTCGCCATACTCGCCGCTTCTCCTGCTTATAAATCTGCCGGTGTAGCCTCTTATGAGGATGCTGCCAAATATGCTGCCAACTGCCTGAGCGAGTTTGGTGGTTTGGATGCAGTGGATCCTGACGGATGGAAGTGGTTCTGCAATAAGTCGCTCATAGACGGTTTGGGTGCTACATCCGAGAATCCTAAGGAGATTATCTGGCGTGGAAACGTTGATGAAAGCAACACTCTGGAGACAGATAACTATCCTCCTTCGCTCTATGGTAGCGGTAAGCTCAATCCAACCCAGAACCTGGTGGATGCGTTCCCTATGGCAAACGGTTATCCTATTACTGATGCTAATGCAAAATACGATGCCAAGAATCCTTATCAGAACCGTGACCCACGTCTCGCTGCCTACATTCTTGTAAATGGCGATAAAATCGGTTCTACTGATGGAGTGGTAAATACAGCTGCCGATTCCAAAACTCTGGATGGCTTGAACAAGGAGAACGGAAAATCAACCAAGACTGGTTATTATCTCCGCAAGTTGCTCCGTCCTGATGTGAACCTCAACCCAAGCTCTGCAACCAAGCAGAAGCATCTGTCAGCTCGTATCCGTACTACGGAAATCTTGCTCGACTATGCTGAGGCTGCCAATGAGGCTCAGGGTCCTAAGGCAAATGTTGGCGGTGCCAACTATTCTGCTTACGATGTCATCAAGGCAATCCGTAAGCGTGCAGGCATTGGTGAGTTTGGTGGAGACCCATACTTGGAAGAGTGCGCACAGAACAAGGACAAGATGCGTGAGTTGATTCGCAATGAGCGTCGCTTGGAACTCTGCTTCGAGAATCATCGTTTCTGGGACTTGCGCCGCTGGAAGGTTGAGCTCCCTAAACTCAATGAGGCTGCCAAGGGTATCAACATCACGACAGATGCCACAACAGGCAAATACATCTACAAGACTTTCGACGCTGAGGAACGCAACTATTCAGACTATATGTACTATGGTCCTATCCCATACTCTGAGATTCTGAAATACAGCAACCTCAAGCAGAACGAGGGTTGGAAATAATAAACGGCTAATATTATAAATAAAGACTAATGATTATGAAACGATATATCAAAATGGTGGCAGCCCTTCTGGCACTGATGGCTTCTTTCACTGCATGTGAGAATGGAGACCAGGCTTTTGATGATTACGAGGGGGGAACTACTGTCATGTTCGTTTATCAGAGTCCGGTTCGTACCATCGTCTTGGGCGATGAGGAATACGATACCTCTCTCGATAAGGAACATAAATGTAAGATCAAGGCAACTTTTGGTGGCTCTTACAATGGAAGAAAAGGTTATGTGAACGTAGCTGTGGATAACAGTCTGTGCGATCATCTTACTTTTGCAGATGGCACTCCTGTCATGGCAATGCCTGCAGAGTATTACTCACTTTCTACCAACAAACTCGATTTCAAGGGTGGAATGACGGGTGAGACTGTAGTGCAGCTGACTGATGATTTCTTCAAAGATCCTGATGCCGTGAAGAATACCTACGTGATTCCTCTGGTGATGACCGATCAGCAGGGCTTCGACAGAATCTCTGCCGGTACTCGGAGAGAAGGTGCTACAGGCTCCCGTACCAATTCAGCCATCTGGATAACAGCTCCTAAGGATTATGTGATGTATTGCGTGAAGTATCAGAACAAGTATAGCGGTTGGTGGTTGACCAATCACAATACAAGTACCGAAAATATCGAGAAGGCTTCACAGGTTCAGATTACTACCCGCACCCTGAACAGCTCTGTTTATACTGTAGAGTTTCAGGAGGGAAGCAAAATCTTGAAGGCAGACCTCCTGCTCACCTTCGATGACAAAGAAAACTGTACCATCACTTCGCTCACCGATGGTGTTACTGCAACAGGTACTGGTTCTTGGGCTGACAATGGTATCCATTCGTGGAATAACAAGGATCGTGACTTGATGGAACTCAATGCTGAGATTACTTTCGCTGGCAGCGTTAAGAAGAATCTCAATGAGAAACTCGTTTGGTGGCGTAGTGGAGTATCCAAGGAGGAGTTCTCTTATACCTATAATAATTAATGATCGCATAAGTTATGAATAAACAAATATTAGTATCTGCACTCGGGGCCATGCTTTTGGCCTCTTGTGCAGACCACTTCGACCAGAATTTCGAGACTGTACGTCCTGGAAAGGAAGCGCAGTATGGTTATCTGGAGCAATATGATGCCTTGAAGGAATACATCAAGGACCGTCCAAACTTCCACCTCGGAATCGGAACTGCTGTAGATGAATATAACAAGAAGGAACTGGTGTATGCTTTGACCAACAGTAACTTTAACGAGACTGTAGCCGGCAACGCCATGAAGATGTCTTCTTGTGTCGCTGATGATGGTAGCATGGATTTTGATAAAGTAAAGGAATATGTTAAGAATGCCACAGATGCAGGTCTTTCTGTTTATGGCCATACCTTGGCTTGGCATGCTCAGCAGCCTAACAAGTACCTGAATGGGCTGATTGCTCCTAAGGAAATAGAAGTAGATCCTGGTGCTAAAGTTGAGAAGACTGATTATGAACTTGACTGTTCTAAACTTTCAGATTACGATTGGCATGAGTTTCCTTCTTCTGTACCTCCAGATATAACTACAGAGTGGAACAAAGATGGTGCAGTGGTCATAACCAATAAGAAGGCGATCGAGAATCATAAGCTTCAGTACTGGCTACAGTCTCGTTAAAGTTACT
>OCMD01000300.1_pt1 | contig 11292 bp, 11 predicted proteins | sample 1496061 | NCBI WGS metagenome assembly OCMD01 (sample SAMN01760939, study PRJEB22395) | human gut metagenome | reverse complement strand
CTCAGGTGAGGTTGGGAAGGCTTTGGTTAAAGCATATTTTTCACCATTCGATAACGGATAGAAGGTCATGTACGAATCTTCTCCTAACTCATTTCTGAAACCTGTCCAATCACTTAGAACTGACATCAAAGATGAGTCGTTGTTCGGTCTTACAGGAAAAGAACTCGCCAATAGTCCATGGCCTTTGTTATAGCCATATAAAGTCTGTTCTATAATCATTCCTTTATAAGTAAATATAATGGTAGTGATAAATCATGTACAAATTCATCTCCTATTTCAACAAATGATCTTTTCCCTTCTCGCGTCTTTGCTTTAATTTCTTTTTTTGTTGCTTCATAATTTCCTTGGTCTTTTGTTGGATATTCTTGCCCCTGTGCGCTTAGGCCTATAATTTCAAAATTAGGAATATGATGCTGAATAAAATTAAACAATGCTGGAGAATATTCTTTCAAATATGTTTGGGGGTTGTTTGATATAGTTCCATTGTTTGTCTTCTTGTCCCACCAAGATAACACTATCACTACTTTCTTGAAACTTTTCTTGCTCAACAAGCATTTTAAAACCATGATATTCATAGATACTACTGACATTGTCTTGATTGAAAATGGCGGAACGTCTTTTGCTGGCATAGGCTTTTCGTCATTTTCTGCTCCATGATCGTCTTCGAATTCTGGCGGTATAACCTCATTCATAAAATACACCAATGTATCCGTATCTGTGAGCCATTCAGAAACTAACTTGGATTCTTTTAGTTCAATAAAGTCTCTGAAATTTTCTCCAAGGAAATCAGGAACCTCAACTTGTAATCTCACATCAGAATCAGCCATCTTAAGATTAATCTGAACTGTTTCATTTTTATCAGAATAGTTGCGGTCAATAAGCGTCATGCTTTTATAGGCATCACTCAATCTGTTTAGCACCGTGAGGTCATCTGCCAAATTCATTTTATCAGCCACGAATTTTATACCCTCAATTTTTTCAGGATGCATTAAACAATACCATAAAGCACCTATATAGGTGGATTTTCCAGAACCTGGCAAACCCGCAATCATACATTTTGTTATACTCATATTCTCTTCCTTATTCATTCAACAATGTTTGCACCCAATTGGATTCTTCGTATTGGCAATTTGTATGGCTATTCAAAGTATTAACAATATACTTGAAAACATCTTTCAGCCCTTGGTCTTTCATGTCGTTTGATATAATTTCAAATCTGTTTGAGATGTTTATTCCATAATCATTTTTCATCCTATTTTCCAAATCTAGACTTTGCTTCGAAAACAATTCTTTAACCTCGTCCGTCTGAATCAAGTCTATTTTATTGTATATAATGTCATACACTTTTGGTATATTAAAAACCCCTGCTTTTGCCATACGACTAAGTAGAAGTTGAAAATCATCACAAAAATCGTTATAATCATCTTCGTTATTAACAGATGATGAATCTATAAAAAATATAATATGATGCGAATTGATCAAGCCTTTATCCTGCTTTACTTGTGACAAATTACTAGTATAGACATTCTTGTATGTTTCTCCAGCTCTGTCAGAAATGATAAGTTTATTTAATATATCATTCTTGGACAAAGTTAAAGTTAAGAATTGTCCTTCTAATGTTGTCGTTCTAATATTTCTCTTGGAAGTTTTTAATGACTCATTGCGAATATAAGCTCTGCGTTCAAATCCAACATAAGTATCAGAGTCAATGAATTTGTACCCATCGATTTCTCCAGTACACATAAACTCATGATACAAAGAAGCTACAAACGTTGATTTTCCTACCTCAGAAAATCCTACTAAGGTTACAAGATGAGTATTGTAATCACCTAATACATCATTGATGTTTTCATCTGTCATGGAATCGCAATAGTATTGCGCTATATTTTCTATTGCATCATCCTTTATAACATTGTCGTGCTTTAGCTGTGCAACACCTGCTAAAGACTCTAATATGTCTTTTTTATCTTCCATTGCGTTATTCCTTTAATAAGTCTTCCAATAGTAGTTCATGATACAAATAAACAAAGAACTCTTTTGGGCTCAGTTCAAAGCCTTTTAGATAATCACCATATTCATTAATCCTCGCATTTTCAATTTCATGCAATAACAAAGATGAACCTGATTTTATTTCATCAACAAGGCATACGTCCGTTTCCGCCAAGTTTTTAAGAATTTTCTCTATTTTTTGCCTTTGTCCATTTCCGCCACGTGGAAAAATACGTTGCATTAACTCAATAAAGTCTTCTTTTTGAGGTATCTGCGGCTTATTGATAAAATAATGTTCCAATATCAATTGAATTTTCAAGAAATCATTCGTTTCCTTTAATCCTTTTATGAATTGTGTCATCTCTGCATCCCATGCCATCAATGCCAAAGACTGAATTTTATCAGACATATCCTCGGAGATAGTCTCACCCTGTCGAAAACTATCAATAAACATTGATTGAACAAAGTCTCTTGGATATTTCTTTTCACCGATTACTTCACCCTCTGCATATTGGTCATATTTAAAATATAGCTTATAGAGTACATCTTGATAATTTATTTTTTCCCAATTTCCATGCACTTGAATCATAACGTTTTGTAACGATTATGATCGTAATGCTATATCCTTGTCGTTATCACATTCTTCTATAGCCAGATAGATGCAATAGAAAACAAGTGCGCATTTTATACGTTTAGGAAAATTATAGTTTCCCGAGCCATTGCTTGAAATGTATTCTGCAACGAAATCGTTCAACTCTTTACATTCCCGATTCATCACATAGCAATCGGCCAATTCTTCAAAATCTTCAAATGAGAACGACTCATTACCAATGTATTCGGAACAGGCTTTTGCCAATACGTCTGTTTCAGTCTCTTCAAGTGGTACTATAAGACCACATTGCATGAGAATATTGTTTAGTACATTATTCATCACTTTATCATGTTATAAAGTTCAACCCACCTGTTGTCTTCCCTGATTTTTTCCAAGAATACTTGATTTCTCATATAGGCAGAGCCTGTACAATCAATCTGCGGGTACATCTTTTGTATTATCTCTTTTGAATTTGGACACTGTTTAAACTTGTGTCTAACATCACGTTTGGATAAGCCATCAGGAAGTCTCTGTTCGATACCTACCGCTGGTTTATTACCATCCTTCCATAAATCATGCTTTTTCAATGTAACCTTGAATGGTTTGGATTGTTCTTCATCCTTCACAAACTGTTCCCCATCATACTTCTGAACCCTCAAATCCACTTTCAATACATCGTTTTCATTATCATGCTTTTCAATGGAGAGTTCTATGATATTATAAACTGGTTTATATGTGTTATCATTCACATCTCCAGAATTTAAAGAGCCAGAGTATATATGCACTGCATTGTTATTTATGTCACTGTTGGCTATATGAACATGTCCATATAGCTGCAAAGCATACCTTTTATCCAAATCTTTGGCTATTGTATCTTTATTCAGCAAGAAATCTAATGGATGATGACACATCAGTATGTTAATGATACCATCCTTGCATTTTGCACCACGATACGCTATTTGGGGAAGGAAAAGACGATGTCCGTCTATTCTATTGGGATCTGGGTCATAATCATTTAAATCACTAATCAATGCTGAGTTCACGCCATACAAATTGACTTGATAGCCTTCGAGGTCATCTTCAAATTCAGAATGCCAAAACATTTCTGCATCATTATGTTTATCAACATCCATTTCTAAAGCTCTAAGCATAAAAGGTTCAGCATTGTCTCTCTCATCATTACAGAAGTTATTGTATTCTTTAAAAGGGGTATACAATTTCTTGATGAAAGAAAAATCTTCGTCAATCATCTTATTCCACAACCAATCACAATCATTCCCACGGTTAGATATAGCTTGATGAATGAATTCTCTCACGCATTTTGGATGTTCATTTACATTCTTGTCATGGTTGCCAGGAACGGTATAAACCTCTTCGCTTTTACAAGCAACGGTCTTACACAGGTCTCTGATAAATGAATTAGCTCGTTTATACTCATCTACAGAACCACTAAATGCAATATCTCCGCAAATGAGAATTTTATCAAAGCTATTACCAGTACCTTTACAATAATACTCCAAATCTTGTAGCATTTGGTCTCTTATGTCTGTATAATCATCAGCGGCGTCAAGTTGCTTCTTCCAATGAATATCTGAAAGTTGTAGTAAACGTATTGTTTTCATTTTATTGCTTTTCTATTCTATATCATTATCAAATCATTCGGTTTTTACACCAGCTTTCTTATAGCAATAATTTGATAATTGAGAAAATTTTACGGTTGTATATTCTTGTACATATTCTTGGTGTTTATTATAAAGTTGTAAACACAACTCTGGATAAGAGCGTGCTACAAGTTGTCCTTCTTCTTTTACAATTGCCATCTTTCTGAAATATGCTTCCTTTGGTTGTTCTGCAAACGCATCCATTACTTCTTGACAAGTGTATTTATGTGATTTTTGTATTTTCACAAACGAACGCAAGGTCGAATCCAACAAATATGTACAATGCTTTTCTTTTACAATAGTAGCAAGGGTTAGAAGTATTTGCCTGGAAATCCACTCATAATCCTTTATAACAGCTGCATTCAAATTAAACTCACTTCCCCTTCTACGTTGAATATCATATATCTTAGCGCAAATCTCTTCTCTTGATTGTCCCTTCAATTCTTCTCTTGATAATTTTGCGTCTCTAATTGCTATGTCCAAGTCGCTATTGTCCATTGCTTCCAAATTTTCTATTGACTCAACATAGTTAGGTCTTAATTTCTGAGCGTATGTAAAATCAACTTCTTTTCCTTTGTAATCATCATTCAAGAGAACATAATATTGGAATGTGCTGAATAATTCTATGTAGCAAAGTAAACTCTTACCGCCTTCTGTATTAGTTTCAGCAAACACTTTTAGTATATGTGCAGGATAATTTGCATCTATCTTGTATCTTTCATTCTCATACAGTATGTCAGGCAAAGATTGTGGTGTGTATGGCCATATATAAGTGTTAATCTTATAAGTTGAAATCCCTGTACTTTCATCAATATCCAATACAGATGCTAAATCTTCACGTTTTACTCCTGCATATAGAGCAATTTCTGTGGCAATCTTTAACAAACCATCTTTTAAGTCTTGGTTAAAATTTGGTTTTCCTTTTGAAAAATTGATACCAAGGAATCCTAAATTGCTCAAATCGTCAAACACCTCAAAGTGGTATTGATCAATATTCTTGGCATCATTTTTCATTTGCTGTTCAACATACGCACGATAATGTTTTGCAGTCTTCTTTTCTGCAAATAGGAACACCTTTTTATTAGTTTCATCTATTCGGTAAAAAGGTTTGCAAGGAGCAGCTTTCCCTTTCTGATACCTAATCTTATGAATTGGCGTTGATGAAAGTTCGTTATTTTCAAAGATTCATCCAGGCAATACCTTTTTGTCCACATTATCTCTATCTAATGAACGAAGAAGTCCTGCTTGGTTTAGAAATACAATAAAAGGTGCGAATATGTCTGTAAATGCCTTATCTCCTTTTGATAAACCAACTCCACATGATTCACATAAAAAATCCCTTGATGTCAAATGACCGCCAATTGCATTCGGAATGATATGCTCATCATGGCACTTACATTCATCTAAAGATGGATGTTCACTTAGCTCCTTTCCACAAACGTAACAATATTTCTTCATAAAACCCTATTATCGAGATTCAGTTCTGGCTGATATAATGCCTCATCCGTAAAATTTGTGATTTCTCTTGTTCCTTCGCCAAAAGAAAATCCTATTCCTACAATAGGCTTCTGTTGTATGATATATGGCAAGTGATATTTCTTGCTTTTAATTTGTTCCAAAGCGACTTTTGACAAATCCTTGTCATTCGGTGAATATTTGAATTCCATGATAAAAACAGTTTTTGGACAGTCTAAAACCATGTCTATCCTACCATCAGAAGTGACAACCTCAGATAAGGGACGCATTCCTATCAACGTCAATGCTACATGAAAGAATGAATGGAAATAGCCCTCGTTGAATTTCTCCTTGTGTATGAGATAAGGTACACTCTTTATAATGCTATTTATGAGATTAACGAAGTCTTTGATGTCGCTTTCATATAAGCATTTTTTGACTTGTTGATATGGAATCGGCACATTGTCATCATTTAAGATTACATCTAAACATCTATTCGACATTTCTATAATCTCATTAACCATATTGGCAATATCAACAACAATAAAATCCGTTTGCTCTCCTTTGAAATTGGTCTCAACAAGATGATAGTTGTCACGAAGAAATTGTGTAAAATTTTGAAGAAACTTAGCAAATTGGCTGACAGACGAGAAATTAGAAGGAATTAAACGTTGCCCTTTTTCCATACCTAAATGGTCTTCTATATTTCCCATGATTGAATTAAGATAATCTAGAAGTCGTTCACCTTGCTTCAATCTATAGATACCAGTTCTCCTATCACGATGAATGGATGTATTGATAAAATTCCAATGTTTCCATCGGGCATCCATCCATTCGCTTACATATACAGACAAATCATTTTCCAATTCCTTCATTCTCATCCTGTCCATAAATATTATTACTTGCTCTTTCTATATCCCTTGTTTCTTCTTTGGCATCTGTCACAGCCATTTTGATGACCATGCCCATAAAGCCGATAATGGCTAATTCTATCACTCCTAAAAATATTTTCCACCACATAGTTTTTAAATTTAAAAGCTTATATTTATGTTTTTGGACTCTGTAATTTAATAGATTTTACAAGTATAGCCTAGCACTTGAACTTAACTCCAATAAACAGCGGTACCTTCCACATCATCTGCAATCCAAGCTAGTTTTATTTGTGGCATAACCGCCAAAAGAAGTGCCAAGTTCTGAACAAAGGCTCACTAAGTGCCTCCATAGGAAAATACTTCACGAGTCTTATATCTCGATATACCCTTTGAAGATTATGCCCAAGCTGCGATTTTCCGAAGCGATTCCTTTCATCATACTTTCCGAAGTTTCCGGCTTCCAACACCTCATTCAACACAAAAATACCATACTTCTCATTAGAAGGAACAATAAGTCGAGAGGCAGGCATGCCGAATACCTCTTGCATGATATACATTATAGCTCCAGCAAACTTCCATAATCCAAAGCGCTTCAAATTTCTTTGCAATTCAGCCAAATCCTTAATATTCGCATGAAGCAAAACAAAGTAATAATCCAAAAGTTGTCTCAACCCAATTCCTTCATTCATCAAATGAGTATAGATATGAGTCAACTGGAAGATGAGATTGAATACCACTGTTGGAATCGCAACCTCCCCTTGCTCTCCCAACGTTACCCGATGCGAGAACTGCTTTTCCTTCACCATCCCATAATATTTCTGAAGTCTGCGGTTATGCCAGAAGCATTGCAGGAAGCTAGGGCGATAATGCACTTCAACCTCCACACCATTATATGATGGGAAGTCTATATGATGATAACAAGCCTTTCCATGAGGCGAGATAGAGCGGACAAAGGAGATGACCCGCTCGTCGCCCCCTTCCACCCAGATGTCAATGTCACCAGGAGTTCGAGAATAAGGATTCGGATACATCAATGCATTCCCCTGTCCTTTCAGGATGCAGGTTCTGAATCCCTTTTTCCCGAACCATTCAGAAACTTGGATGGCAGCATCATTCAGCCTCACATTCACTTTCTTCAATATCTGGCTTTCCGCCATCCAACGGAGCAGCAACCCCATCTTCATCCCGACCTGTTCCGCAGGCAACTTCTTGATACCATCAAAAAGAACACCCACCAGACATTGCTTCTGGGCGATAGCATATAGCTCATTCCAATCCGCCTCTTTTAATGACAAAGGCGGTTCTGATTCAGAGCCTATGCAGAATCGCAAGAAATCAAAGAAAATCTGATGTTGTTTCAACATAAAATTATATTTTTTACGTATGAATTATACCACTCAAATCATTACTTCTTTTTCAAAGTGTACTCAATTATATGATTTTTTCCAGTTCCTCAACAAACTTCTGAGTGTATTTTGTTGCTCCTGTTCTATTCATGTGTACAGAATCATAGAAGTAGTCCATGTTGTTTACAAATTCATCATCACAATAATGATTAATTAGAGGTATTTGGTATTCTTTGCAAATCTCTTTTAGAGGATTGTAAACATCATCTTTGTGAGTGTTATATTGTGGAGAAATCGCAAATACCAACTTGGTTCCCTTCGCTTTGCAATCCTTAGCTAACTTTTTCAGATAATGCAATTTCAAAGAATCATATTGAAAAGTTTCTTTTTGCTCCTCACTCTTTTTGGGCTTATAGACCATCTTAAAATCCATTTGCTTATAGCCTTTATCATTACTTTGAAGAGGATTAATATTATCTGATATGAGTTGCAGCCATTGCGAGTTGTAACGGTAACAATTAGACATCATTTTATAGCGCTCTTTCTCATCAACGCTCCAAAAGATAGAATCCACAGATGGTTCATCATAATAATACCTAAGTCCTCCCAAGTATTTATGATTGTCGCCAGCTATCAAATCAAAAGATGTACAAACATCATAGATAAGCACTTTGGGAGTATATCTTGCACTCAGCATTTTATAACGCCCATACATCAAGATGATACCATTTCCATCCAACGAACAATTCCAACAACTCATTCCAAGACTATCAGAAATTATGTTCGGATCATAATGATGCATACCTCTTGAAGAGCCAAAGATGATACACTCATCTTTCATTTGGTAACATATATAATTATTCAATCCCGTATCTCCTCCCTTTGCATGCGAAACCAGGTATTGTCCTCCCATCCCCACAAGAAAATCCAGAACAACAAGACCTGCTAAAAACAGAAGGACTTTGCTAATAAACTTTTTCATACCACTAAAAACTTACATAAATAAATTGACTAGAATCAAAGACTCCACTTAACAAAATGAGTAATAGTAGAGCATAATACATACACCACCTAACAATAATTGGAGCTTGAACAAGTCGATAGAATTTCTTTGTCTGGAACTCTCTTATCAGGTCTATACATACTACGATTCCAATAGATAGCAATGAAAATACTACATCTTTGTTTGATGGTTTGAACAAAGCACCATGTTCTGTAAAAATTCTCTCAATGACTCCAAATGCATCACCGATGGTTGGTTGACGGAAGAAAATCCATGCTATGCTTACAAGTATAAAAGTAAGGAGGATTCTTGAAAAACGAACAAGTTTGCTTGATGTTGTACATTTCTGCCATCCAAGCATTTTTTCTATAATTTGGAACACACCATGAAGAATACCCCATAAGATGAAAGTCCAGTTAGCTCCATGCCAAATACCACTAACCAAGAACGTAACAAAGATATTCCAATAGTTTCTTCCTTTAGAACACCTGCTTCCTCCCAATGGAATATAAACATAGTCTTTGAGCCATGTAGAAAGCGAGATGTGCCATCTTCGCCAAAAATCGGTTATAGAAGTAGAGAGATATGGTCTTTGGAAGTTATTGATAAGGTTGAATCCCATCAGCTTTCCAACTCCCATTGCCATAAAAGAATATCCAGCAAAGTCACCATATATCTGGAAAGAATAATAAACAACAGCAAGTAGGCAAGAGGTACCAGAATTGAACATGTAATTATCTAGAACCTTATCAACATACATACCCAGTCTGTCAGCCATCATCACTTTGAGGAACAATCCCCATACAAACCATTTCAGACCTTGCGTTGCCATCGTGGCATCAAACTTTCTGCAAGTCTTGATTTGTGGGAGTAAATCCTTTGCCTTACTGATTGGTCCTGACATAATTTGAGGGAAGAACGATACAAAAAGCATGTAATCCCACCAATTGTGTTCTGCCTTAATTCGTTGATAATAAACGTCCATGGGATACCCTACTGCTTGAAAGGTAAAGAAAGAGATACCCAAAGGTATCGCCCAATTTAATCCTGGCAAAATGAGGGGGGTACTATGAATACTTTCTAAAAAAGATTGAGTCGTATTAATAATGAAATTGTAATACTTGAACACCAACAAAGGAAGCAAAGCAAGAGATGCTCCACAAGCTATCAAGTGCTTTTTTCGCTTGTTGGTATCACTACGCTCTATAAGCAGAGCAAATAGATACGTAATAAGGGTCACACCTAAAAGAATAAGTGTGTAAGCCATATTGGTTTGAGCATACAAGCCATAGGAAACAATAAGCAACAGCGCATTACTTATTTTACATTGTCGTTCCGGAAATTTCCCTGACAACAGATACGACAACAGATAGTACCCAATAAAGATTAGCGGGAACAACCAAATAAACTGAAATGAATTAAAAATCATATAAACAAAAAACTATAACAATACTTTTTTAAAATGCCAACCATCACTTTCTCATCCCTTGATACACCTCACCTACTTCATCAGCAATCTGATTCCAGTCATATTTGCCCATGTCGTAATCCACATGCTGCAAAGGAGCTTCGATTATCTTTCCGAGCTTTTCTGAAAGTTCATCCACATTTCCACAATGGAAATAATCATCCTTTGGCAAACCAACTTCCAAGTTTGCAGGAATATCACTAACTACCACTTTTACCCCATAGCTCATTGCCTCCAACAAAGCAATAGGTAACCCCTCATGCGAAGAAGGCAAGCAATAGCAACGGCAATTCGTCAACAGCGAATGAAGCTTTCTGCCCTTTATAAAGCCAGTAAGCACCACACCGTTCTTCCGAGCCATTTCCTTTAAGCCCAAAGAATAACTATCCTCAAAGTCTGTATCACCAGCCAGCACCAATTTTATCTCATCGGCATTAGAATTCTTCACTCTTCGTTCTTCATTCTTCACTTTAATCATCGCCTCCACAAGATGATGCAGATTCTTCTCTGGCACAAATCGGCACATTCCCAGCACATACTTACCCTTTTCTATTCCAAGTTCATTGAAATATTCAGGATAGTCACAAATCTCTGGCTCCGACACACCATTATATATAAGGTGTACGTTCTTTGTCCTGCCATACTTCTTGGCAATAAGGTTTTTAATGACGTTTGAGATGACAATAATGTCATCCGCAAACATACATCCCATCCTCTCACCCATCTTCAGGATTGTTTTGGCAGCAAATCCCCACTTGTCCCTGTCATAGTCAGGACCATGATGTGTAAACACCACCTTCATCCCCAACAACTTGGCATAGGGAACGAGCAAGGCAGGACCGATAGCATGTATGTGGAGCACGTCAGCCCCAAGCTTCTTGGCCTTGTTGATGGCACGGAAAGTAT
>OCMD01000295.1_pt1 | contig 11428 bp, 8 predicted proteins | sample 1496061 | NCBI WGS metagenome assembly OCMD01 (sample SAMN01760939, study PRJEB22395) | human gut metagenome | reverse complement strand
AGGCGCAATAACCGTGTATTATCGAAAAACGTCAAAAAGAAATTGCTGACGGCCTTGCTTCCGCAGAACGAGCACATAAGGACCTTGACCTTGCAAAGGCCAGCGCGACCGACCAGCTGAAAAAAGCGAAAGCGGAAGCCCAGGTAATCATCGAGCAGGCTAACAAACGCCGCTCGCAGATTCTGGACGAAGCGAAAGCTGAGGCAGAACAGGAACGTACTAAAATCGTGGCCCAGGCGCAGGCGGAAATTGAAGCCGAGCGTAAACGTGCCCGTGAAGAGCTGCGTAAGCAAGTTGCTATCCTGGCTGTTGCTGGCGCCGAGAAGATCATCGAACGTTCCGTGGATGAAGCTGCTAACAGCGACATCGTGGATAAACTTGTCGCTGAACTGTAAGGAGGGAGGGGCTGATGTCTGAATTTATTACGGTAGCTCGCCCCTACGCCAAAGCAGCTTTTGACTTTGCCGTCGAACACCAAAGTGTAGAACGCTGGCAGGACATGCTGGCGTTTGCCGCCGAGGTAACCAAAAACGAACAAATGGCAGAGCTTCTCTCTGGCGCGCTTGCGCCAGAAACGCTCGCCGAGTCGTTTATCGCAGTTTGTGGTGAGCAACTGGACGAAAACGGTCAGAACCTGATTCGGGTAATGGCCGAAAATGGTCGTCTTAACGCGCTCCCGGATGTTCTGGAGCAGTTTATTCACCTGCGTGCTGTGAGTGAGGCTACCGCTGAGGTAGACGTCATTTCCGCTGCCGCGTTGAGTGAACAACAGCTCGCGAAAATTTCTGCTGCGATGGAAAAACGTCTGTCACGCAAAGTTAAGCTGAATTGCAAAATCGATAAGTCTGTAATGGCAGGCGTTATCATCCGAGCGGGTGATATGGTCATTGATGGCAGCGTACGCGGTCGTCTTGAGCGCCTTGCAGACGTCTTGCAGTCTTAAGGGGACTGGAGCATGCAACTGAATTCCACCGAAATCAGCGAACTGATCAAGCAGCGCATTGCTCAGTTCAATGTTGTGAGTGAAGCTCACAACGAAGGTACTATTGTTTCTGTAAGTGACGGTGTTATCCGCATTCACGGCCTGGCCGATTGTATGCAGGGTGAAATGATCTCCCTGCCGGGTAACCGTTACGCTATCGCACTGAACCTCGAGCGCGACTCTGTAGGTGCGGTTGTTATGGGGCCGTACGCTGACCTTGCCGAAGGCATGAAAGTTAAGTGTACTGGCCGTATCCTGGAAGTTCCGGTTGGCCGTGGCCTGCTGGGCCGTGTGGTTAACACTCTGGGTGCACCAATCGATGGTAAAGGTCCGCTGGATCACGACGGCTTCTCTGCTGTAGAAGCAATCGCTCCGGGCGTTATCGAACGTCAGTCCGTAGATCAGCCGGTACAGACCGGTTATAAAGCCGTTGACTCCATGATCCCAATCGGTCGTGGTCAGCGTGAATTGATCATCGGTGACCGTCAGACCGGTAAAACCGCACTGGCTATCGATGCCATCATCAACCAGCGCGATTCCGGTATCAAATGTATCTATGTCGCTATCGGCCAGAAAGCGTCCACCATTTCTAACGTGGTACGTAAACTGGAAGAGCACGGCGCACTGGCTAACACCATCGTTGTGGTAGCAACCGCGTCTGAATCCGCTGCACTGCAATACCTGGCACCGTACGCTGGTTGCGCAATGGGTGAATACTTCCGTGACCGCGGTGAAGATGCGCTGATCATTTACGATGACCTGTCTAAACAGGCTGTTGCTTACCGTCAGATCTCCCTGCTGCTCCGTCGTCCGCCAGGACGTGAAGCATTCCCGGGCGACGTATTCTACCTCCACTCTCGTCTGCTGGAGCGTGCTGCGCGTGTTAACGCCGAATACGTTGAAGCTTTCACCAAAGGTGAAGTGAAAGGGAAAACCGGTTCTCTGACTGCGCTGCCGATTATCGAAACTCAGGCGGGTGACGTTTCTGCGTTCGTTCCGACCAACGTAATCTCCATTACCGATGGTCAGATCTTCCTGGAAACCAACCTGTTCAACGCCGGTATTCGTCCTGCGGTTAACCCGGGTATTTCCGTATCCCGTGTTGGTGGTGCAGCACAGACCAAGATCATGAAAAAACTGTCCGGTGGTATCCGTACCGCTCTGGCACAGTATCGTGAACTGGCAGCGTTCTCTCAGTTTGCATCCGACCTTGACGATGCAACACGTAAGCAGCTTGACCACGGTCAGAAAGTGACCGAACTGCTGAAGCAGAAACAGTATGCGCCGATGTCTGTTGCGCAACAGTCTCTGGTTCTGTTCGCAGCAGAACGTGGTTACCTGGCGGATGTTGAACTGTCGAAAATCGGCAGCTTCGAAGCCGCTCTGTTGGCTTACGTCGACCGTGATCACGCTCCGTTGATGCAAGAGATCAACCAGACCGGTGGCTACAACGACGAAATCGAAGGCAAGCTGAAAGGCATCCTCGATTCCTTCAAAGCAACCCAATCCTGGTAACGTCTGGCGGCTTGCCTTTGGGCAGGCCGCAAGGCATTGAGGAGAAGCTCATGGCCGGCGCAAAAGAGATACGTAGTAAGATCGCAAGCGTCCAGAACACGCAAAAGATCACTAAAGCGATGGAGATGGTCGCCGCTTCCAAAATGCGTAAATCGCAGGATCGCATGGCGGCCAGCCGTCCTTATGCAGAAACCATGCGCAAAGTGATTGGTCACCTTGCACACGGTAATCTGGAATATAAGCACCCTTACCTGGAAGACCGCGACGTTAAACGCGTGGGCTACCTGGTGGTGTCGACCGACCGTGGTTTGTGCGGTGGTTTGAACATTAACCTGTTCAAAAAACTGCTGGCGGAAATGAAGACCTGGACCGACAAAGGCGTTCAATGCGACCTCGCAATGATCGGCTCGAAAGGCGTGTCGTTCTTCAACTCCGTGGGCGGCAATGTTGTTGCCCAGGTCACCGGCATGGGGGATAACCCTTCCTTGTCCGAACTGATCGGTCCGGTAAAAGTGATGTTGCAGGCCTACGACGAAGGCCGTCTGGACAAGCTTTACATTGTCAGCAACAAATTTATTAACACCATGTCTCAGGTTCCGACCATCAGCCAGCTGCTGCCGTTACCGGCATCAGATGATGATGATCTGAAACATAAATCCTGGGATTACCTGTACGAACCCGATCCGAAGGCGTTGCTGGATACCCTGCTGCGTCGTTATGTCGAATCTCAGGTTTATCAGGGCGTGGTTGAAAACCTGGCCAGCGAGCAGGCCGCCCGTATGGTGGCGATGAAAGCCGCGACCGACAATGGCGGCAGCCTGATTAAAGAGCTGCAGTTGGTATACAACAAAGCTCGTCAGGCCAGCATTACTCAGGAACTCACCGAGATCGTCTCGGGGGCCGCCGCGGTTTAAACAGGTTATTTCGTAGAGGATTTAAGATGGCTACTGGAAAGATTGTCCAGGTAATCGGCGCCGTAGTTGACGTCGAATTCCCTCAGGATGCCGTACCGCGCGTGTACGATGCTCTTGAGGTGCAAAATGGTAATGAGCGTCTGGTGCTGGAAGTTCAGCAGCAGCTCGGCGGCGGTATCGTGCGTACCATCGCAATGGGTTCCTCCGACGGTCTGCGTCGCGGTCTGGATGTAAAAGACCTCGAACACCCGATCGAAGTCCCGGTAGGTAAAGCGACTCTGGGTCGTATCATGAACGTACTGGGTGAACCGGTCGACATGAAAGGCGAGATCGGTGAAGAAGAGCGTTGGGCGATTCACCGCGCAGCACCTTCCTACGAAGAGCTGTCAAACTCTCAGGAACTGCTGGAAACCGGTATCAAAGTTATCGACCTGATGTGTCCGTTCGCTAAGGGCGGTAAAGTTGGTCTGTTCGGTGGTGCGGGTGTAGGTAAAACCGTAAACATGATGGAGCTTATTCGTAACATCGCGATCGAGCACTCCGGTTACTCTGTGTTTGCGGGCGTAGGTGAACGTACTCGTGAGGGTAACGACTTCTACCACGAAATGACCGACTCCAACGTTATCGACAAAGTATCCCTGGTGTATGGCCAGATGAACGAGCCGCCGGGAAACCGTCTGCGCGTTGCTCTGACCGGTCTGACCATGGCTGAGAAATTCCGTGACGAAGGTCGTGACGTTCTGCTGTTCGTTGACAACATCTATCGTTACACCCTGGCCGGTACGGAAGTATCCGCACTGCTGGGCCGTATGCCTTCAGCGGTAGGTTATCAGCCGACCCTGGCGGAAGAGATGGGCGTTCTGCAGGAACGTATCACCTCCACCAAAACCGGTTCTATCACCTCCGTACAGGCAGTATACGTACCTGCGGATGACTTGACTGACCCGTCTCCGGCAACCACCTTTGCGCACCTTGACGCAACCGTGGTACTGAGCCGTCAGATCGCGTCTCTGGGTATCTACCCGGCCGTTGACCCGCTGGACTCCACCAGCCGTCAGCTGGACCCACTGGTGGTTGGTCAGGAACACTACGACACTGCGCGTGGCGTTCAGTCCATCCTGCAACGTTATCAGGAACTGAAAGACATTATCGCCATCCTGGGTATGGATGAACTGTCTGAAGAAGACAAACTGGTGGTAGCGCGTGCTCGTAAGATCCAGCGCTTCCTGTCCCAGCCGTTCTTCGTGGCAGAAGTATTCACCGGTTCTCCGGGTAAATACGTCTCCCTGAAAGACACCATCCGTGGCTTTAAAGGCATCATGGAAGGCGAATACGATCACCTGCCGGAGCAGGCGTTCTACATGGTCGGTTCCATCGAAGAAGCTGTGGAAAAAGCCAAAAAACTTTAACGCCTTAATCGGAGGGTGATATGGCAATGACTTACCACCTGGACGTCGTCAGCGCAGAGCAACAAATGTTCTCTGGTCTGGTCGAGAAAATCCAGGTAACGGGTAGCGAAGGTGAACTGGGGATCTACCCTGGCCACGCACCGCTGCTCACCGCCATTAAGCCTGGTATGATTCGCATCGTGAAACAGCACGGTCACGAAGAGTTTATCTATCTGTCTGGCGGCATTCTTGAAGTGCAGCCTGGCAACGTGACCGTTCTGGCCGACACCGCAATTCGCGGCCAGGATCTCGACGAAGCGCGAGCCATGGAAGCGAAACGTAAGGCTGAAGAGCACATTAGCAGCTCTCACGGCGACGTAGATTACGCTCAGGCGTCTGCGGAACTGGCCAAAGCGATCGCGCAGCTGCGCGTTATCGAGTTGACCAAAAAAGCGATGTAACACCGGCTTGAAAAGCACAAAAGCCAGTCTGGCAACAGGCTGGCTTTTTTTACGCGTATTGCCCCGTCCTGAAAAGCGTTCACATAGATCCTGATGATATAAAACACCCCTGTTTTCCCGTTTATTCATTGATCGAAATAAGAGCAAAAACATCCACCTGACGCTTAAATGAAGGTACTGCCTTAATTTTCTGCAGACAAAAGGCGTGACGATGGTCGAAAATGGCGCTTTCGTCAGCGGGGATAATCCGTTATTGAACAATTTATCCTCTGTCCATTTCACGATGAAAAAAATGTAGTTTTTTCAAGGTGAAGCGGTTTAAATTCGTTCTCAAATTACAGTCAGGACGCGTATGTTGAATAATGCTATGAGCGTAGTGATCCTTGCCGCAGGCAAAGGCACGCGCATGTATTCCGATCTTCCGAAAGTGCTGCATACCCTTGCCGGGAAAGCGATGGTTCAGCATGTCATTGATGCTGCGAATGAATTAGGCGCAGCGCACGTTCACCTTGTGTATGGTCACGGCGGCGATCTGCTTAAGCAGGCGCTGAAAGACGACAACCTGAACTGGGTGCTTCAGGCAGAACAGCTGGGTACGGGTCATGCGATGCAGCAGGCCGCACCTTTCTTTGCCGATGATGAAGACATTTTAATGCTCTACGGCGACGTGCCGCTGATCTCTGTCGAAACACTCCAGCACCTGCGTGATGCTAAACCGCAAGGTGGCATTGGTCTGCTGACGGTAAAACTGGATGATCCGACCGGTTATGGACGTATCACCCGTGAAAACGGCAAAGTTACCGGCATTGTTGAGCACAAAGATGCCACCGACGAGCAGCGTCAGATTCAGGAGATCAACACCGGCATTCTGATTGCCAACGGCGCAGATATGAAACGCTGGCTGGCGAAGCTGACCAACAATAATGCTCAGGGCGAATACTACATCACCGACATTATTGCGCTGGCGTATCAGGAAGGACGTGAAATCGTCGCCGTTCATCCGCAACGTTTAAGCGAAGTAGAAGGCGTGAATAACCGCCTGCAACTCTCCCGACTGGAGCGCGTTTACCAGTCCGAACAGGCTGAAAAACTGCTGTTAGCAGGCGTTATGCTGCGCGATCCGGCGCGTTTTGATCTGCGCGGTACGCTTACTCACGGGCGCGATGTTGAAATTGATACTAACGTTATCATCGAGGGCAACGTGACTCTCGGTCATCGCGTGAAAATCGGCACCGGTTGCGTGATTAAAAACAGCGTGATTGGCGATGATTGCGAAATCAGTCCATATACCGTCGTGGAAGACGCGAATCTGGCAGCGGCCTGTACTATTGGCCCGTTTGCCCGTCTGCGTCCTGGTGCTGAGTTGCTGGAAGGTGCACACGTCGGTAACTTCGTTGAGATGAAAAAAGCGCGTCTGGGTAAAGGCTCGAAAGCTGGTCATCTGACTTACCTGGGCGATGCGGAAATTGGCGATAACGTTAACATCGGCGCGGGAACCATTACCTGCAACTACGATGGTGCGAATAAATTTAAGACCATTATCGGCGACGATGTGTTTGTCGGTTCCGACACTCAACTGGTGGCCCCGGTAACAGTAGGCAAAGGCGCGACCATTGCTGCGGGTACAACTGTGACGCGTAATGTCGGCGAAAATGCCCTGGCGATCAGCCGTGTGCCGCAGACTCAAAAAGAAGGCTGGCGTCGTCCGGTAAAGAAAAAGTAATTCTGGCCGGGTAATCCGGTCATATGGGATGAGGAGATAACATAATCTCCCGCCCACAAGCAGTAACTATAAAAATAACCCCACTCTCTACAAGGCTCGGGGCGCCCGAAAAACGGGCATACAGGTTGACCGACAACGATATAAATCGGAATCAAAAACTATGTGTGGAATTGTTGGCGCGATCGCGCAACGTGATGTAGCAGAAATCCTTCTTGAAGGTTTACGTCGTCTGGAATACCGCGGATATGATTCTGCCGGTCTGGCCGTTGTTGATGCAGAAGGTCATATGACCCGCCTGCGTCGCCTCGGTAAAGTACAGATGCTGGCTCAGGCAGCGGAAGAACATCCTCTGCATGGCGGCACCGGTATTGCTCACACTCGCTGGGCGACCCACGGTGAACCTTCAGAAGCTAACGCGCATCCGCATGTTTCTGAACACATTGTGGTGGTGCATAACGGCATCATCGAAAACCATGAACCGCTGCGTGAAGAGTTAAAAGCGCGTGGCTATACCTTCGTTTCTGAAACCGACACCGAAGTGATTGCACATTTGGTGAACTGGGAGCTGAAACAAGGCGGTACTCTGCGTGAGGCAGTTCTGCGTGCTATCCCGCAACTGCGTGGTGCGTACGGTACAGTGATCATGGACTCCCGTCATCCGGATACCCTGCTGGCGGCACGTTCTGGTAGTCCGCTGGTGATTGGCCTGGGTATGGGCGAAAACTTTATCGCTTCTGACCAGCTGGCGCTGTTGCCAGTGACTCGTCGTTTTATCTTCCTTGAAGAGGGCGATATTGCGGAAATCACTCGCCGTTCGGTAAACATCTTCGATAAAACTGGCGCGGAAGTAAAACGTCAGGATATCGAATCCAATCTGCAATATGACGCGGGCGATAAAGGTATTTACCGCCACTACATGCAGAAAGAGATCTACGAACAGCCGAACGCGATCAAAAGCACCCTTACCGGGCGCATCAGCCACGGTCAGGTTGATTTAAGCGAGCTGGGACCGAACGCCGATGAACTGCTGTCGAAGGTTGAGCATATTCAGATCCTCGCCTGTGGTACTTCTTATAACTCCGGTATGGTTTCCCGCTACTGGTTTGAATCGCTGGCAGGTATTCCGTGCGACGTCGAAATCGCCTCTGAATTCCGCTATCGCAAATCTGCCGTGCGTCGTAACAGCCTGATGATCACCTTGTCACAGTCTGGCGAAACCGCGGATACCCTGGCGGGCCTGCGTCTGTCGAAAGAGCTGGGTTACCTTGGTTCGCTGGCAATCTGTAACGTTCCGGGTTCTTCTCTGGTGCGCGAATCCGATCTGGCGCTGATGACCAACGCCGGTACGGAAATTGGCGTGGCCTCCACCAAAGCATTCACCACCCAGTTAACTGTGCTGTTGATGCTGGTGGCGAAACTGTCTCGCCTGAAAGGTCTGGATGCCTCCATTGAACATGACATCGTGCATGGTCTGCAGGCGCTGCCGAGCCGTATTGAGCAGATGCTGTCTCAGGACAAACGCATTGAAGCGCTGGCAGAAGATTTCTCTGACAAACATCACGCGCTGTTCCTGGGCCGTGGCGATCAGTACCCAATCGCGCTGGAAGGTGCATTGAAGCTGAAAGAGATCTCTTACATTCACGCTGAAGCCTACGCTGCTGGCGAACTGAAACACGGTCCGCTGGCGCTGATTGATGCCGATATGCCGGTTATCGTCGTTGCACCGAACAACGAATTGCTGGAAAAACTGAAATCCAACATTGAAGAAGTTCGCGCGCGTGGCGGTCAGTTGTATGTCTTCGCCGATCAGGATGCGGGTTTTGTGAGCAGTGACAATATGCACATTATTGAGATGCCGCATGTGGAAGAGGTGATTGCACCGATCTTCTACACCGTTCCGCTGCAACTACTGGCTTACCACGTTGCGCTGATCAAAGGCACAGACGTTGACCAGCCGCGTAACCTGGCGAAATCGGTTACGGTTGAGTAATAAATGGATGCCCTGCGTAAGCAGGTGTGGGCGGACAATAAAGTCTTAAACTGAACAAAATAGATCTAAACTATGACAATAAAGTCTTAAACTAGACAGAATAGTTGTAAACTGAAATCAGTCCAGTTATGCTGTGAAAAAGCATACTGGACTTTTGTTATGGCTAAAGCAAACTCTTCATTTTCTGAAGTGCAAATTGCCCGTCGTATTAAAGAGGGGCGTGGCCAAGGGCATGGTAAAGACTATATTCCATGGCTAACAGTACAAGAAGTTCCTTCTTCAGGTCGTTCCCACCGTATTTATTCTCATAAGACGGGACGAGTCCATCATTTGCTATCTGACTTAGAGCTTGCTGTTTTTCTCAGTCTTGAGTGGGAGAGCAGCGTGCTAGATATACGCGAGCAGTTCCCCTTATTACCTAGTGATACCAGGCAGATTGCAATAGATAGTGGTATTAAGCATCCTGTTATTCGTGGTGTAGATCAGGTTATGTCTACTGATTTTTTAGTGGACTGCAAAGATGGTCCTTTTGAGCAGTTTGCTATTCAAGTCAAACCTGCAGCAGCCTTACAAGACGAGCGTACCTTAGAAAAACTAGAACTAGAGCGTCGCTATTGGCAGCAAAAGCAAATTCCTTGGTTCATTTTTACTGATAAAGAAATAAATCCCGTAGTAAAAGAAAATATTGAATGGCTTTATTCAGTGAAAACAGAAGAAGTTTCTGCGGAGCTTTTAGCACAACTATCCCCATTGGCCCATATCCTGCAAGAAAAAGGAGATGAAAACATTATCAATGTCTGTAAGCAGGTTGATATTGCTTATGATTTGGAGTTAGGCAAAACATTGAGTGAGATACGAGCCTTAACCGCAAATGGTTTTATTAAGTTCAATATTTATAAGTCTTTCAGGGCAAATAAGTGTGCAGATCTCTGTATTAGCCAAGTAGTGAATATGGAGGAGTTGCGCTATGTGGCAAATTAATGAGGTTGTGCTATTTGATAATGATCCGTATCGCATTTTGGCTATAGAGGATGGCCAAGTTGTCTGGATGCAAATAAGCGCTGATAAAGGAGTTCCACAAGCTAGGGCTGAGTTGTTGCTAATGCAGTATTTAGATGAAGGCCGCTTAGTTAGAACTGATGACCCTTATGTACATCTTGATTTAGAAGAGCCGTCTGTAGATTCTGTCAGCTTCCAGAAGCGCGAGGAGGATTATCGAAAAATTCTTCCTATTATTAATAGTAAGGATCGTTTCGACCCTAAAGTCAGAAGCGAACTCGTTGAGCATGTGGTCCAAGAACATAAGGTTACTAAGGCTACAGTTTATAAGTTGTTACGCCGTTACTGGCAGCGTGGTCAAACGCCTAATGCATTAATTCCTGACTACAAAAACAGCGGTGCACCAGGGGAAAGACGTTCAGCGACAGGAACAGCAAAGATTGGCCGAGCCAGAGAATATGGTAAGGGTGAAGGAACCAAGGTAACGCCCGAGATTGAACGCCTTTTTAGGTTGACCATAGAAAAGCACCTGTTAAATCAAAAAGGTACAAAGACCACCGTTGCCTATAGACGATTTGTGGACTTGTTTGCTCAGTATTTTCCTCGCATTCCCCAAGAGGATTACCCAACACTACGTCAGTTTCGTTATTTTTATGATCGAGAATACCCTAAAGCTCAGCGCTTAAAGTCTAGAGTTAAAGCAGGGGTATATAAAAAAGACGTACGACCCTTAAGTAGTACAGCCACTTCTCAGGCGTTAGGCCCTGGGAGTCGTTATGAGATTGATGCCACGATTGCTGATATTTATTTAGTGGATCATCATGATCGCCAAAAAATCATAGGAAGACCAACGCTTTACATTGTGATTGATGTGTTTAGTCGGATGATCACGGGCTTTTATATCGGCTTTGAAAATCCGTCTTATGTGGTGGCGATGCAGGCTTTTGTAAATGCTTGCTCTGACAAAACGGCCATTTGTGCCCAGCATGATATTGAGATTAGTAGCTCAGACTGGCCGTGTGTAGGTTTGCCAGATGTGTTGCTAGCGGACCGTGGCGAATTAATGAGTCATCAGGTCGAAGCCTTAGTTTCTAGTTTTAATGTGCGAGTGGAAAGTGCTCCACCTAGACGTGGCGATGCTAAAGGCATAGTGGAAAGCACTTTTAGAACACTACAAGCCGAGTTTAAGTCCTTTGCACCTGGCATTGTAGAGGGCAGTCGGATCAAAAGCCATGGTGAAACAGACTATAGGTTAGATGCATCTCTGTCGGTATTTGAGTTCACACAAATTATTTTGCGTACGATCTTATTCAGAAATAACCATCTGGTGATGGATAAATACGATCGAGATGCTGATTTTCCTACAGATTTACCGTCTATTCCTGTCCAGCTATGGCAATGGGGTATGCAGCATCGTACAGGTAGTTTAAGGGCTGTGGAGCAAGAGCAGTTGCGA
>OCMD01000294.1_pt1 | contig 11445 bp, 9 predicted proteins | sample 1496061 | NCBI WGS metagenome assembly OCMD01 (sample SAMN01760939, study PRJEB22395) | human gut metagenome | reverse complement strand
TACCTCCTGCATGATATACATGATACCCCCGGCAAACTTCCACAATCCCAACTCCCTCAATTCCTTCCGCACCACATCAATAGCAGCAGCAGAAGAGCAAGCTAATACTATATATACGAAGTATAAGCAGCTTACGATAAAGCAACGTCAGCAACTCCTTGCGGCTCTTCAGTCGCAAGGCATCAACACTGTGAAAATCGAAGCCTACGAATATGCTGATGCCCCAGGCATCAAACATCTGTTTTTCTATTTTGCAAAGGATAGCAAAAAGGCTATCCCTTATTTCATGCTAGATAAAAAGGTATGGGAAAAACTTCAGTTATGCATCATGTCTATTGCATGATACATAACTGTTACACATCATATTTCCCTTAACTAAATAAAGATTCTGCAGGCTGTAAACTTCCAACAGAAGCATACAACATGTCCAAGTTTGTTTTTTTACTAGAGCGTTTCATCCTTAAAGGATAAGCGCCATGTTGAATCAGTAATGCATTACCTAATGCAGAAGTAGGAAACTCCGCATATTGGGGCACAAATAATCTTTTTCCATAATCGATGGACTTTAATCCCGCATCAAGACTTCCCCCTTTTTCTCCAGCCTCTATCACCAACATTGCCTGGCTTAAAGCTATGAGAGTACTGTTTCTTTTCATTGCACGCGAAACCATCCATTTTGCTTGCGGATCAAATTCACTTACAACTAACACTCTGTTCCAATCCCAGTAAGGAGCAATTTCTTTTCTTACATAAAAATAACTTATGCCTTCCGGCAATACTAAAATGGTTGTGGCACCATTAGCTAAAGCAGTTTTATGAGCTATCATATCCACACCATTAGCATATCCAGACACCAGACAAAAGCCTTGACCAGAAAGTTGTGTAGCTATATCAGTAGCAATTCCCAAACCTTTATCCGATACCTTTCTAGAGCCACTGAAACCAACTTTATTTTTGGACAGCAATGCTACATTTCCTCTATAAGATAATACAGTTGGGCTATTTATCCCCAACTCATCCAATAGTGATTTGGGGTAATTATTATCCAATATAGATAAATACTGAACATCAGATAATCTATCTGAAATTTCATAATCCTGCATAAACGCCAATCTCTGTTCTTCTGTTAGACGAACAGATACTTCACGTTGAAGTTCTAAAGGAGTGGTAACCTTATTTCGTATGCTAAAGAGTAATTTATTTACTCTAGCAGGTCCCATCCCCTTTACCCTCAACAAGCGAAATAGTATCTTAACAACTTCAATACCAGACCAATCCATAATCTATCTAATTATTACCTAAAGATTTTACTAAAGTCAATCCAAAAACACGAGAGCATCCTGCATTTTTCAGCATCATTGCAACATACTGCATAGTTAGCCCAGATTTGTACAAATCATCCACAAGCAAAATGCTTTTTTCTTTTAAGTCCACCTCATCAGCTATCTTCAAATGAGAATTTAGCAATGCATCTAACTTTTCTTCCAAGCTTTCAGCATTTTTCAATTCTGATTTTTTATCCCAAGACAAAGAACTAGAAATATCAGAAAAATCGAATCCTTTTAAACCAGACACAATTTCTCTTACAAAAGTATGACTACTTGGAACCACGCAAATATAATCAGCATCTTTGAAAAAAGGAATGGAATCCAATAAGCCTTGCATTCGTTCTGTCAAAGAAGCAATTACGTTCTTGTATTCTGAGCTTTCTGGATGATACTTTGCCTGATATTCCAATTCGCCAATCTCAGTCCTTGTATTTTCGTCAATCCTATTCATTGACAGAGATAGAGACAAATCCAAGCAATCACGCAAGAATACTATATCCTTATATTTGCCCATAAAAGCAAGAATATCCTCATACTCCTTTTCGTTAAAAACCATTCGGTAAGGCTTACCTGTCGTATTATTCAAAAACAAAGCAAAATCAGAACTTCCAAGTTCTTTTTTCATCAAAGGCTCTATAGTATTTCTGAAAGGTACATTAAACCAAGCAAAAGGGTTTCCACTAGAGCCTTTTCTTAAGGCATTAGCATGGGATGTGGCAAAATGGATGCGTTTGGCACTACTATCGTCTGCCATAAAAACCTTCAAGTCATCCAATCCAATTGAATGACAAGGAACACCTAAAAATTTAAAATCTTCTAGTACCATAAGCTACATCTTTTTTATTTAGCAGTTGCAAATATACTACTTTTACTGTTACTATCCTAGCAAACCATTAATCTTTTAGTAATCTTTATCTTTTCATGTTAGATAGCGAAGTATGGGAGAAGATACTACTTGCTATTTATCGGTACTAACGCTTTTCAACAAATCGATGATTTTAAACTCATTATCGTTTATTGATGTCACCAATTCCTCTTTCTGAGCTTTATCCTTGACATTGCATTCGATCATATCTCTTAGAGAAGAAGACATACTTCTTATTTTATCTAGATGTTTCTGGTTTTCAATAGTTACTTCTTTATCCATTGATACAGTTAGACGATCTAAGAATTTAATAACCTTAACCAACAGTTTGATTAAATCAAGTACTTTATAAAATTCCGAGAGAGGATCAAATGTATCCAGCACAGACAATATCTCTTTAACATCTCCTGGTTTATTTTTGGAAAATGACAAATGTAACAACTTTGCCCTTTTCCTTTTAATATTTTGATCCTTTACGCTCTCCCTCAAATAAGAATCCATTGTCGCGGCCATATCATGGAGTTGAGAATCTGATTCAGGAATAAACCCTTTAATTTCATTCCATAGGGATATACTCGCCTCTTTTTCAGTGTAACCAACAATATGAGTCAAGACCGATGTCTTTACAATTAAGAAATATCTCATATTCAAAGCAGCTTCCAACTCCGTTTTAAAAGACAGATAGGAATCAGTAATTGAAAGTAGATCCAACATAGAATATAACACTAACGAATAAAGGTTATGTAATTTATATAACTTTCCGAAATGGTTATTAGAAAGTTTAAATTCACCTTCACAACCCAAAAGTTCATAAACCTTATGAAGTTTCTCAAAGACCGAACAACTATCAAGAAATCGCTTTCCATGTTCTTCAAGATTTTCTTCTATCGCTATTTTAAACTTATCCTCTTTAAGCAAAGCATGAATTGCCTTCTTATGCTTGTCATAACCTACATACCTACTTGTTTCATTTTGAAGGATATCATTGAAAGTTAAATTACGATTAATTAAACTCTGTATAAATCCATACATGCAAATAGAATGAAGGATATTCATTATCTGCAAATAATCAGACAGCAAGGAGGCATAAGGCTCTTCATCGGTGATATTAACAGTTTCCTTTATAAGCTTTTCTGTTGATTTGTCATAATGCAGCGCAATATCTCTCATATCTTTACCATCCCAATTTGCAGTAAACTTATCAAGTAAATTTTGAAGAACAGAAAGAGAATCTGTGATTTCTGGTATCATTATACCGGAGTCATTTAAGATAGTTGTCAAATACCTAATCAGAGTTTTATTCTCGTTCTCTTTAAAGGTGTAAATGTACTTAATACCTTCAGATATTCCTGCAACAACATTCTTCCAATGGTATCGCTTGGCGTGTTCATTATCTGCCTTCAAAGCAGCAAGAGCACTTATGCAGACATTGATATAAACAAAATCTACCCCCATAAGGCAAGCATAAAAAGCATAAGCTGAAAAGGCTTTTTCCTTCAACATCACCTCATTTCTATTTATCGCCATCAATACTTCTTTATTGAATGTATCTATAGTGGTCTGCATAGAATCAATAAGACTCGATATATATTCTTCTTTATCCATAATCTACTAATACCAATATCAAATCCGAGTTTACCTAATCGTTTTTCGACCTCAGTGGCAACATCAACATTTTCACAATTCCATGCAAAGACTCTATCTTCAACTATCTCAAAGTCTTCACATCGGTGCTCTTCCATTCTCTTGTCAAGGTTGTTAGTAATTCCACAATAGTAATCATCCTTAGTTTTATCTTTGTTGATGTTAAAATATGATAAGTACTGATTATTAACTAACTCAACAATTAGATCAATAGAAAATGAAGTCGCATCTTTCACCTTATAATTATGTTCCATAATATAAACATTATCCTTAAAAATAAATATAATCAAAAAGTAAATGGTGAATCAAATTCTTTTAGCAAAGGATGTTTCGTATCCTTCTCCGAAAGATTAGCGTGTTCCGTAGGAATGCGCCAATCGATACATAGAGAATCATCTAAGATAGAGATACCCCCATCAGCCTCAGGGTGATAGAAGTTATCACACTTTTATAGGAATACCGCAGTTTTTGAAATCTATTATTTCTTATTCTTTACCCTCCAGAAAAAGTGCCATGTTCTGAAGATTGGCTCACTCAAAGCCTCGGCAGGATAATATCGCACGAAGTGCATATTTCTCCATATCTTCAGGAAATACTTCTTCCCCATACTCTGATGCGTAAACCCGCCATATTTGGTGAAGTGACGTCCAAAGTTGCCGCCCTCAAGAATCTCTGCCAGCAACAACCTCCCACGCTTCTCATCCACTGGCACAATCATCTTATCCTCAGCCAATCCAAGCACCTCATGCAGCACATACATCACTGCCCCTGCGAACTTCCACAATCCCAAATACTTCAGTTCTCTCTGCACCACATCCAAAGCCGTAGAGGCAGAAGAATCAGTAGTAGAAGCAGAACTGACAGAAGTAATAGAAGAACCAGAAGCAGAAGAACAGGAAACAGAACCCGTATCCCCACTAACACCCCGGCGGTCCCATCCCGCACAATTTGGCGAGACCTTTGATGGTCCGCCATCCTTAGAGCGTAGCGGTTCCGAGCACCGAGTAGGGCGGTTTCCTCCCTCTCCCCTGAGGTTTCTGTCCCCCGGAAACGGGGGAACCGAAGGGGGTGTAAAGACCATTGAGAGAGGGTCGGGGTGAGAGGTGGAGCCCTCTTTAATGGTAAAGAGGGACGGGGTGATTTTAGAAGAATTTTGATAGACTTTATAAAAGTCGCAAACAACGTAGTAATAGTCAATGATTTGCCTCATTCCATCCACTCTCAGCATAGCGAAGAGCTTGCTCGCCACAGCATTCACCTTCATGTTCTGCCTGCGAATCTGTTGCGCCTTACCCATCCAAGTCATCAGCAGTTCCCTCCCTATCGGGTTCTGCTTCAACTCCTCAGGATACTCCTTTCCCAATCGCTCTATACCCTCAAAGCAAAGCCCCAGTATCGCCTGTTTAGAAGCGAAAGAATATAGCTGCTGCCAGTTCATACCAGCAATCACCATACTCATATCCTCCTTTTTCCCCAGACAATATATTAAGAAATCAAAAATCATATCATTATTCAAATATGCAATAGACTAACATCTACCACCTTTCTATAATAGAAAAAAGTAGAAATATGAGACTACTTCCAGCGAGTATACTTGCCGTCTATCCATTTTCTCAATTGTCTTTTCACGATTGTAACAACTTGTTTTAATCGAAAATTCATGCGATTATCCCTCACTAAAAACTCCTCTTTGTTTAAGTTCTAAAAATCTTGAACCAAATAGTTCTGCCGGAACTTTCTTCTTCAACAGTTCAAAGAAGTTTCTATCATGAGTGGTCAAGATGATTTGTTTGTCAAGAGAATAGGCTACATTGCGTAGCAAATCTATCATTGACAAAATATTAATGTCATCTAACGCTTGAATTGGATCATCTATAAATATGCAGCCTAAATCCTCATTCTTATCAGTTTTGGCATATAATGCCTTTGCCAAGAAGATACAAAAAGACAAGATATTGATTTGGGCTGTACTAAAATAAAGATTCGGGACAATCGTGTCATGTCCATCTTTTACAGAATACATGACAACATTAAGTCTTGGATCTTTATTTTTAAAGTCACACTTGAAATCTATTTGCTTGTATTCCGGATGAGGGTCTATCGTGTTATACAACTTATTGATGATGTCCAACTGGAAGAATCCTTTCACAAAGTCTTCGAGGTATTTTTGAAGTCTTGCTCTCTCATCATTGATTAAATCTCTTTTTTGTGTTTCTTCTTTCAGTTGTTCTTCTTTATTACGTAACTCTGCCTTTCTTACTTCATTTGTGCTATATTTCTCTCCAAGTGTAAGTAAGACTTCATACTTGTTCAGCAGAGTTAGTTTCGTATCAACCTTTTCTTGATTCTTTCGTGTTGCTTCCAACACACTCTCATACGCCACTTTAATTTCGTTTGATTTTGCTCTGCCTTCAATCGGTATCATACAAACAGTCATTAAGAAGGAAAGAGTATTGTTCCAAACATTCAATTTTTCTGAAAGTTCTTCTGCTAAAACGTTTCTCTTATCCTTCATAGAAGGAGCGTTCTCTTTTCTGAAGCCAGATTTTATCAACTCATCAAGTTTGCATTGACTTGATTTTTGCTGTTGACCAATCTGTACAATCTCTTCGTCTATTGATGCAAGTCTATTCTTCCAACTATCAAGACATTCTTCTGAGAGTTTTTCATCACCTAATCTCGAAGTGTATTCCACATAAAAATCATCCTCTGATAATGCTATAGATTTTTCATCTATATCTTTTATCTTATCCTCATGACTTGTTATATCTGCAAGACATTGGTTTATCTCCTTTTCTAGTCCGCTTAATATCTGTTGCGTTGCCGTTATATTTGTATCTGTCGCTTCTACTAAACCTTTCAGTTCTTTTTGCTTGTCTTCCTCTATGGTTCCTTTTATGTCGCCATAATCTTGCGCAAGTTTAGAAACAATGTTGTTCAATGTAGATTTCAACTGTTCTTTTTCATCACTTAACTGTTTGGCAGAAATATCAATGGACTTTATCTTCTCTATGATTTCAGAATTCTCCTTATCAATCTTGTCAAACAATTCTTTTCGTTTTTCAGACATTGAATTTTTGTGCTGATTGATTTTATCAGCCAACACATTCTTCTCCTGCAGGTCTTCCTCTAAAGCTGTTGATATAACAGTATTTTCCGAAATATTCTTCAGAAGTTTTTCCTGTGTTTCAAAGTCTGTACCGCAAAGAGGGCATTTGCTTCCTTTTAAATGCTCCAATACTTTGTGGGAAGAGATTATCAATTGCTGTAGTTCATTCTCCAAAGCTCCTTTCTCGCTGATTCGCTTTTCTATCAACAATAATTGCTCTTCCTCTGAATGAATTTTTTCATTTAGTTCCTTGATAAACTTTACTTCATCAACATATATCCCTATTGTACAATCAATAGTCTCTTCTTCAATAGATATTCTTAGACGACACAAGGATTCTTTTTGGTTGACAAGAGCATCATGCTGGTTTATCGTTTTCTGCAAAGATTTTTCTTTTGATGCCAACGACATCTCTGACTCTACTTTCATTTTGAGCAAAGAAGCCAGTTCAACATATCTGTCATGCAATTTTAAAATTTTATTCTGAATGGAATCTCTTTCTTTCTGGTAGTCTGACAAAATGCCGTCTTGTTGTTTCTTACGTTTATACTTGTCATCCAACAGGATATGGTTGTTGGCTATTTTCTTCAATAGTAGCTCCTTGTCTCTTGAAAGTTGAACGACACCTTGATGGATTTTATTGAATGGTTCATAGTTATCTGTCAAATATACAAGTCTATCCTTTTCTTTCTGACAGAGGAGTAAGGATTTACGTCTTTCCTCTACTTGGTTTTCAGCTTTCAAATAAACATTCAGTCTCTGCAACCAGTTTTCACACTCAGTTGATTGCTTCTTCTTCTCATCTATCGCTTTCTCGAAGTTTTCGAGTTCTTGAATGCTAATGATTTGGTCATTCCCCACGCTTACGAGATTAAGATTAGCAATCTTGTCTGCAATATCCTCTTTTTGTGCCTTTATTTCAGCAATTAGATTGTCACTCTCCATCCTTAACACAGTAAGAGCTTCTGCGTCAAGTTTTCCTTCCCATCTTACAGATATGCCATTGTCTGCTAATTTCTTTACTCCATCTTCAATCTGTAGTATAACCCCAGCATCCAATTTGCCATCAATTTCTTTTTTCAGACTCTTTACCTCCTTATTTGTCTTGATAACCATACGATTAAAAGAAGTTGAAGCTGTTGAAAGACGGCGATAATAATCCAATAAATCTTTGGTTTCTACAAAATAATCGGTAAAAATCTTGAAACGTTGCTCTGCACTACTTGTAGAAAGAAATTCTGAAAACCAGTCTTGGCTCAACACGGCATTTCTGAAATACAAGTTGTCCCCATTGCCTTTCAACATAGTACACTCATCTTGTGGATTACATGTCGTTCTTATATCATCATGCCCTTCAAAGTTCATGACAATATCTATTGGCAATTTTGGGAAATCCTTGTTATGAATGAAAGTCGTGCTTCCTTGTTCTTGGTCAACCTTGAAGTTTTCCTTGAAATTGACAGAAACTCTTTGGATTGATTTGGTGACGCAAAACTCCATAGCATCAAAAAATGAAGTTTTTCCAAAACCATTAGGCGCATAAATGGCAACAAAATTAGAAGCCTTATTCGGGTCTAATGTCGAAGTCAAATTCACCGGAACCTTTCCAAACAGTCTGAAAGCTTGAATAAAAACATGTTTTATCTTCATTTTATCAATTTTTCTACATTTTTATCACACATAAACAATGGTGGCTCTGTACAAGCCTTGACTTGTCCTATGTCATATTTTATATATCTCATCACCAAGCTTTCTCCATTTTCATCTTGCAGTTCATCTTTGCTGACGACTATCTTACGTGACGAAATGGTATCATGCTCTATCTCGTATTTTAAACTACGGTCAATTGCATTCTTGTTATCAACAACATAGAATAAATAGAAATTCCATCTTTCAAACTCATCTATGTCGTCTGTTTGAAACTCTACCGCAAAATCATTTCGATAATTGCGCCAAGTTTCTCTCAGTTCATCTTCTGTCAAGCATTTTGTGACACAAACTAAAATTTTTGAACGAACATCAAACGAGTCAAACGATTTAACTATAGCATCTTTCATTGCAATTTATCTTTTAAAAGTTCTCTGAAATGTTCGAATGTGGCGTCTTCATCATCCACACTTTTCTCCACGGCCTTTTGAAATATACAGTTGTTGGCTATTGTAATTTGCTGCAAAATTAGTCTGCCAGAACGTTTAATATCCATTTCATTATACTGCTCAGCGCATGTGATTGTAGGAATTGTTCCGCTTGGTAATACACAACTTTTTAAAGATCTACCTGGCTTTAAACCACCTATGACCAATTTAGCTCCTTCTCTTATACCTACCAACAATGACATATCCAATTTTTCTCTTGCTTCAAACACATCAAATGTTTCATTCGAATAGATAAAATGAAATTTATCATAAATAGCAATTATCAAATCTTCATGATCTATCTTGAAATCTAGAAGAACCATGATTCCTATGACAAACTCTGAAAAAGCAATCCAAAAGCCACGACTCTGCTCTTCAATTACCATTTTTTCCGACAAATAATGACGAACTTTCAGAGTTTTTATAACATCCTTAGGAGAAAGGTGTTCTATCTGCTCCTTATATTTATCTAATTTCATCAAAATGGAGGCGGCAGCATTTCTAACGCAAATATCATCGTTAAAGGAAAACACTTGACTCGTAAACGTTTCGAATGTAGTTAAATCAAACTCTTGAATTTGACACCAACCTTCATAGCTATTCAATACTTTCTTGAAGTCTGCTATCGGTATGTAAGCAGCCTTGCCTAACAATTCATTTTCATCATCGTTGGAAGATTGTTTGTGGAGTCCTACCAGTCTAAGTAAGCCATCATAGATGCCTCCTCCCGACATACCTTCAATTTCTTCTTTCTTTGGTGGTTGTACATATTCATATTCCATCAAATGGCCTTTTACCAAGCCATCAGTCTGGGTAATGTATAAAACAACACTATCACTGACAGCTTCTCTATTTTGGCGGTGTTTTGGAAATCCTATGTGATGATACGGAAATTCTTTACTATTTCCACAGATAGGAAGATATTCAAACTCTCCAAGACCTTGTGGAGATATTTTAAAGATGGCAACATCAAGTTCTTCATCACGCAAGTCGTCCAATATAACAATGCTTTTGTCTTTCAGTGGACTTTGTGATGAAAAGTAGCAAGTAATCTTGTCATTGGCGACATCCTTCACAACGTGATAGTCAGTCAACAGATACCAATATTCCTCAGTATATGTTTTTACTATTACGCCACTTCCATCCTCCACATGTACAGTATGGTATCTTCGTATTTTTTCTATATCCATCAGTTTAATGTCTTTATGCGATTGTCCAAATCAGGAAAATCCAATCTGTCTTGCTCCACTATAAGTTCCTGCATACGTTTCTTGTAATTGAACAAAATTATAGAATCCGTATTACAAATAATCTGGGCTAACACATCCTTGTCGGGATGTTTGAATTTAACACCATTAGTTGACACAATATAGTAAGGTGTATGTATTCTTTTTAAGAAGTCTGGGTGAAAGTTATTTTTGCTTCCATGATGAGACAACTTTACGATATTGTATTCTAACTTTTCTTCCTTATCAGGATGAAACAACTTCAACCCTTCCATATAGTCTTGATAGTTGGCATCGCCTAATAATAGGAGCTTGACTCCATCCCAACATTCTAACTCAAAAGCGATAGAAGCTTCATTTTCAGGCGAATTATCTTTCATATTCCAGTCCTCTTGAACCAATTCCATGAAAGTTTTTTTGTTATTTTCCTTTTCCGAAGGAGTGTTGTCTAATGATTCATGAATATCATGGGCTATGACATTATGATGTTCAGATGAAGGTGCTAACACATTGATACGGCAAAACTCATTCTTCTTGGAAAAGCCCGTTACAATGCTGTTTTGATATTGAATATGCTGCTCTTTCAATTTACCAATGATAGAAGCAGCATGAGCAGAGGTGTTATTCAAATCATGTCGGTCCGCTATCAGGACATCATCATTTATCCAGATTTCTCGAACGAAATCATCGGTAGGGAAATCCATTTCAAACCATTTCCTAATGCCTCCAATATGATCATCATCCACATGAGTACATATCAACAAGTCGATATAATGACCTTTTTCTTTAAGATGAGCCAATAATGTTCTAAGAGGCCCCATCGGATTTCTTCGTTCTTTCACATTATAGTAGGTGGAAGCCAAGCCTCCATCTACTAAAATGTTGAAAACCATATTCATCTTATGTATGGACATGAAGATACAATCACCATAACCTGCAGGGAGAACTTCGATATTGGCATTATCCGATAAAAACATATCTGGGTTTTATCTATCTTTATACATCTCCTCGTAATACTTCTGATATTCCCCAGAAGTAACATGATCCATCCATTCCTGGTTCTCGAGATACCATTTCACGGTCTCCTCGATACCCTCCTCAAACTGGAGAGATGGCTCCCAGCCGAGTTCCTTCTGTA
>OCMD01000283.1_pt1 | contig 11748 bp, 9 predicted proteins | sample 1496061 | NCBI WGS metagenome assembly OCMD01 (sample SAMN01760939, study PRJEB22395) | human gut metagenome | reverse complement strand
GTTCTCGTGCTTCTAATGGTGTCATCATCATCACCACCAAGAAGGGACGTGCAGGTCAGAGACCTACCGTTACCTACAATGGTGATGTTACCTTGTCAACCATCCAGAAGAAATATGAGGTAATGAATGCCAGCGAATACAAGCAGGCTCTTACCAATCTGGGTATTGACACTAGCGGTTTGGGAACTGCCGATACCGACTGGCAGGATGAGATTTTCCGTACAGCCATCTCTACCAAGCATAACCTCAGTATTCAGGGCGGCTTGAAGGATATGCCATATCGAATTGGTTTAGGTTTCGATGACAACAATGGTATCGTCAAGACTACTTGGATGAAGCGTTTCAATACTTCTGTCAATTTGGCTCCTTCCTTCCTCGATAAGCACTTGAACGTCAACTTCACAGCGAAGTATATGTTCGAGAAGGATCGCTATGCAAGTTTTGGTGATGCCATCGGTAATGCACTGACCATGGATCCTACACAGCCTGTTCGTGTAAGCGACCCTATGTACAATTGCGTAGGTGGATATTTCCAGTATCTGGACAATGCGGGTAACACAATTACTGATCCTAACTGGACAAAGATTGCCAAGGCTCAAGTACCTCAAAACCCTGTGGCTCTCCTCGACAACCAGAAGATAATGGCCAACACCAATGACATTTCATCAAATCTTGAGGTGGACTATAAGATTCATGGTTTCGAAGACTTGCATTTACATGCTGCTATAGGTGCACAGTACACAGATGCCAAGCAGCACAATGATATAAACAAGTATTCCTCTTCTAATAACTATTTTGGTTATTACAAGACAGACCATCAATACAAATACAGCATCGAAGGAAAAGCTTTTGCCGAATATGCCCACAAGTTTGGTGTACACGACATCGACATCATGGCAGGTGCTGAGCAGAGCCACTTCCACAGAGTAAGCTATAACTTCGGAAGCGGTATTGATGAGTACTTGAGAGATAACAATCCACAGATGGTTGATGGTGAATGGAACTATGTAAATAACCCTACATATCAGAAGAACACCATGTGGAAGAGTCACAACTCTTTGGTATCTTACTTCGGACGTTTCAACTATAACCTGTTAGATCGTTATCTGCTTACAGCTACATTCCGTGCCGATGGTTCTTCTCGTTTCAGAGATGGCAAGAAGTGGGGTTACTTCCCAGCTGCAGCTTTTGCATGGAAAATCAACAACGAGCCTTTCCTCAAGAATGTAAAATGGATTGACGAATTGAAACTCCGCTTGGGCTGGGGTAAGACTGGTCAGCAGAATGGTATTGATGACTTCTACTATGCTCCTGTATATACAGTCAGCGATACTTATGCACAGTATCCATTTGGTGACAAATATTACACAACAATGCGCCCATCCAAGTACAATCCAGACTTGACATGGGAGAAGACTACAACTTACAATGGAGGTCTCGACTTCACCGCTCTCAATGGCCGTTTCGGCTTCAATATCGATGGTTACTATCGTAAGACTACCGACCTTTTGGCTACCGTTGCCATTGCCGGTGGTACCAACTTTGGCGACCAACTCTTGAAGAACATCGGTTCTGTAGAAAACTATGGTGTAGAATTGGCATTCAATGTAAAACCTATCGTTACCAAGGACTTCTTGTGGGATGTAACCTACAACGTAGGATGGAACCACAACGAAATCACTAAGTTGGAGGCTGGTTTACAAGACTGGACTTGGACAGGCAGCAAGGTGTCTCGTGGTAACAACACATTGGTACAGGTAAACAAGGTCGGCGAACCTCTCAATTCTTTCTATGTTTTCCAGCAGGTTTACGACGAGAACGGCAAGCCTATCGAGGGATTGTATGTTGACCGTGACGGTAATGGAAAGATTGATAATGACGACCGTTATTGCTACAAGAACCCTGCTCCTGATGTCATCATGGGTCTCACCACCAAGTTTATCTATAAGAACTGGGACTTCAGTGCAGCCTTCCATGCATCTATCGGCAACTATGTGTATTACGATTTCCTGAATTCAAAAGCTGAGTTGATGAAAATCAACGAAACTAACCTCTTCAGGAACACAACAGCAGAAGCAGTCGAACTTGGCTTTAAGGGTACAACTGATCTCACGACCAATGCCAGCGACTACTTCGTACGCAATGCTTCTTACCTGAAGTGTAGCAACATGACATTGGGCTACAGTTTCCCTGCATTGATCAAGGCTGGTGCCGAGAAGATTTGCAGCGGACGTATCTACTTCACTGTTCAGAATCCATTCATCATTACCAAGTATAAGGGTATCGACCCAGAGGTAAGCAACGGTATCGATAGCAATCCTTACCCACGTCCAATAAGCTTCCAGCTTGGTTTGAATCTTAACTTCTAAAATACAAAAAGGAGACAATTATGAAAAAAATATTTATAACGACTGCAATGGCAAGTATGTTGTGCATGGGCTTTGTCTCTTGCGCAGACGAACTGAATATCAAATCCATTGACCCACAGTCTTCCCCATCATATACTGTAGATGGTCTCTTGGCCAAGCAGTATGCTACCCTTGGTCTTACTGGTCAAAAAGGCCCAGCAGGTTCAGCAGACTTGAGCGGCGACGAGGGTGAGAGTGGATTCATTCGTACCATTTTCAACCTGCAAGAGTTAATGACCGACGAGACAGCATGGGCATATCAGAACGATAATGCTATTGCCCCTATCACCAACTTCAGTTGGAATAGTGGTAATGACCGTGTGAACTGGGCATACCAGCGCCTCATTTTCGACATCACACTGTACAACCAGTTTATTTTCGAGCAGTCAGGTAGCTTGAGCGAAGACAGAATCGCAGAAGTTCGTTTTCTCCGTGCTCTGAACTACTATTATTTCCTTGACCTGTTTCGCAAGGCTCCATTCAAGGACACTTTCGACAACAATCTCCCTACCGAGAAAAGCGGCAAGGATCTCTATGAGTGGTTGGATAATGAGTTGACCACCATCGAACCTATGATGGCTGAGGTGGGCGATTATAATAACAGTGAGCATTTCGGACGTGCCGACCGTGGCGCAGCATACGCACTCCATGCCCGCTTGGCTCTTAACTCTGAAGTTTATACCGATGGTCAGGTAAAGGACTACCAGAAGGCTATTCATTATTGCGACGAGATTATCAACAGCGGTAAATACGATCTTTGTCGTGCAGAAAAGAATGGCTGGAGCGGTTATCAGCAGCTGTTCATGGGCGACAATGACTGCAACCCTGAGGCTATGAAGGAAATCATCTTCCCTATCCGTCAGGATGGTTTGAAGGCTCGTGCGTATGCAGGTACCACATACCTCGTATCAGCAGCTACTATAGGTGGTATGCCTTACGCAAGCACACAAGACCCATGGAAATGTATGTTTGCCCGCGAAGACTTGGTTAAGAAGTTCATCCCTGACGGGGAAATCCCAATGGCTAAAGTTGAAGATGTTTTGGACAATCCTACACAAGAAGAGGTGAGAGCTAAGGATAGCGAGAAGGGCATCGGTACAGCAGACGTAATCGCAAAGGCTGGAGACGACCGCGCCCTGTTCTATATGGGTGTAGGTGGCTGCGAAACAGGCAAAGTTCGTACTATCAATCCAGGTGAGAACATCACAGGTCCTCTGAATGGTGCATCTTTTGTAAAGTGGAGCAATCTCCATGCAGATGGTTCCACACAGCACGATCAGAACTATTCAGATACAGACTTCCCTATGTTCCGTTTGGCAGAAATCTATCTGACCCGTGCAGAGGCTAAGTACCGTCTCAACGGCAGTCAGGAAGGTTTGGCAGACATTCTGGAAGTTCAGAACCGTGCTCATCGTGCGATAAAAGCTTCATCAGTAGATGAGCAGACCCTTATCGATGAATGGTGCCGCGAGTTCTTTATGGAAGGTCGCCGTCGTTCAGACTTGGTTCGCTTTGGCTTGTTCACAGGTTCTAAGTACCTCTGGAGTTTCAAGGGTGGTGTAGAAAAAGGTGCTGGTACTCCAGCATACTACGACATCTATCCAATGCCAGACAATGAGATCAAGAACAACCCTAACTTGCATCAGAACCCAAAATACTAAATTGTTAGGAAACAAGATTTAATTTAAAGAAATCAATTATGAAAAAGATATTCAAATTAATGTTGCTGCCAGCGTTGGTACTTCCTTTGCTCTTTACATCCTGTGATGAAGACAGAGACAGCAACCCAACATTGGATCTGAGTCATCTTGCTGAGGGATTTGTATTGAACACTCCTGCTCTTGCAGAAAACAATACCTATGATCTCAAGAGTGCAAAAAACCTTGTGCTTACATGCTCTCAGCCAAATTATGGTGATGCACCTTACGCAGTGAAGTACTATGCACAGGTTTCTATCGACCCTGCATTCGCCAATGATCCTACAACCACTCATACAGAGTTGGCGACATACGCAGAGAATGCAAGCAACTTGGAATTTAATGCATCCGAAGCAAACGATGCTATCGTATCACTCTTCCAGGCGGCCAATCCAGACACAAGCGTTCCTGAGGAAATGCCTATTTACGTCCGTCTTCGCGGAGTCATTAGCGGTACTTTGAATCAAACCTTGGGCGAGACCTATTCAAATGTCATTACCCTGCGTTCTGTCAAGGCTACCTACGAGGCTCCTGACGCTAAGTTCACAGATAACCTATTCTTGATTGGAAGTTCTATCCAGACTCCATGGCAGAGTTGGAAAGCTATTCCTAAGGTAGAAGGCTTGGATGGCAATTACTATGGTATCATCTACGTGCCAGCTGGTGGCGAATTCAAGTGGGGTACCGAGAACAATGACTATCGCGGCATCAACCGTCTTAAGGAAATCAACGATGTAGCTGGTGCAGGTATCTCTGCAGGTGAGGAGCAAAACATCAAGGTAGCCAACGCTGGTTGGTATACTCTCCACTTCAAGGGTAAGATTACCGAAGACAAGAAGAACATCGACTGGACACTGACTGTTTACAAGACTCAGGTTTACCTGATTGGTGGTTGTATTGGTCAAAGCACTTGGGGCCATGCTGACGAAAATGCTCTGACTCCTCCAGCTGAACCAACTGGTGAATGGGTTTCTCCTGCATTCACAGCCAGTGAAGAGCTTCGTGTTTCAGTCAAGGTCGGTGACATCGACTGGTATCGCACAGAGTTCACTGTTCACAATGGCGATGTGTTCTGGCGTTTATATAATATGCCAAACAACTGGGCTGAAACCATGGGTGCAGATTACTCTGTTAAGCCTGCCGTTGGCACGAAGTTGTATGTCAACTTTGATACAAATAAAGCAGAAGTTAGATAATTTAAGATCAAAGCAAAATGAAAAAGACATTTTTATATAGCTTAGCAGTCTTGGCAAGTTTAACACTTGCCAGCTGCAACGGCGACTACGATGATTGGGCTCAACCACAGCACAATCCACAGGAAGCCTCAGCTGCCAAATATGGTATCACCTTTACAGCAGGTCCTGAAGCAGAATGCAATATGCCTGACGAAGATGGAGTCATCAATCTCGTCACAGTCAATTCAACAGATGCCAATGTTACAGGCTATACATTGAAAGACTTGAAAGTGAATGGTGAAGCTATCAAAGGCGAAATCAGTGGCAATAACATTCAGGTAGATGCTACTGAATTGGAGAAGATTCTTTGCAACGAGAATAAAACTCGCGCCAGCGTTGCAAGTAACATCAAAGTTGAGTCAAAGGTTACAGTCAATCTGGCATCAGGCGATGCTGTTGCTATCAACACAGTAGGTGAAACTACAGGTAAGATTACAACATCCCCAACTCCTGCTATCGACCCGAATGGCTACTACATGCTCGGCAAGGTAAACGGAAATGGATGGGATGCTACAAGTCCTGTATGGATGAACAAAGTATCTGATGGTGTTTACCAGCTCAAAGTCACCACAGAGGAAGATAAGAACTATTTTAAGTTCTACGAAGGTAGCAAGTGGGATAAAACCGGCAACTGGGATATCATCAACACAGGTGTTATGGGTTGCGAGAAAGACGGTAGCGAAGATGCTTCTGGTACAATCTATTATACTGGCGACAGCTGGGGTACTCCACAGACAATGGTTATCGCAGGTAAGGGCACATGGATTGTAACTCTCGACATGAACAACCTGTCTTACTCTGTAGGCAAGCCTATCCTCTATATGGCAGGCGATGCTAATGGATGGGATCATAGTGACGTCCTCAATAGTAATGATGGTGTTCACTTTACAGGTTATATGTACCTGAACCAGAATGGCTTCAAGTTCAGTACTCAGCCAAACTGGAAAGGCACTAGCTATGGTGCTGACTTTGATACAGCTCCTGATGCAGGAAACATCGTGATAACAGAAGAAGCAGGTTTCTATCAGGTAGATGTTGACTTGTCTGCGAAGAAGTACACACTGGCTCCATTTACTATTGGTATCATTGGCAACGCAACTCCTAAAGGTTGGGATGGCGATACGGATATGACATACAATCCGGAAGAGCGCTGCTGGGAACTTAAGAACGTCACATTGAAAGATGGCGAAATGAAGTTCCGTCACACAAACGATTGGTCTCTCAGTTGGGGTGGAGAATTAGATAACCTCACTACACAGAATGGTCCAAACATCGTTGTAGCAGCTGGTACTTACGACATTAAACTTGTGGTTAATTGGGCAGAAGGAACAGCAAAGTGTGAGATGACGAAAAAGTAAGCATTTGCTTCATCAAATAAACTTAAAATTAATAGGCGGCTCTCAATTCCGGGAGTCGCCTATTTTTCTTTCTCCCCATCCTTTTCAAGTATTTTTTCCCTAAAACCTTGGAAGTTACGAGGAAAAGTCGTATCTTTGCACCGAATAAGTACAACATTTATATTTTTATGATTATGAGAACAGGCGACAAAGTATTAATATCTCCAGACTTGACACATGCCAAAGACTGGACACAGGGCGAAGTGATTGAAGTTGAGAACAATCCTTTCGTAGGAATTGTCATCTCCGCAAAAACCGCAGATGGGAACATATTCTTTGGATATAAGGACTTATTTGAGCCAGCAAAGGAGGCAGTATGTACGCACTAGCATTTGATATGGTAATTTCTGATTTACAGAAATACTATGGCGAACCTTACAACAAGGCTTACTACGAAATAAAAGAGCTTCTAAAGAAGAATGGTTTCGAGTGGGTGCAAGGCAGTACATACATGACGATGAATGATGATTTGACTGCACTTGTAAAAACAGTTATGGAGCTTTCTAAAATAGAGTGGTTTAAGAAATCAGTCAGAGATCTAAGAGGATTCAAAGTTGAAAGTTGGTCGAACTTTACTGATTTGGTTAAAAACTCATAGAATAGGCGACTCTCCTCCAATCCGGGAGTCGCCTATTTTCTTTTTCTCCTCCCCCTTTTCAAGTATTTTTTCCCTAAAACCTTGGAAGTTACGAGGAAAAGTCGTAACTTTGCATAAGAAAAGCTGCACTCGACAAATTGAAAGCAAGCTTTCTTTGCGCTCGTTTGCATTTTCTTTGCAGAAGAAAAGCTGCACTCGGCAAATTGAAAGCAAGCTTTCTTTGCGCTCGTTTGCATTTTCTTTGTCCCAAAATCCGTATGCCTTCTGTTAGAAGACCAAATTAAGACATTACTCTATGGATAGTTTGATACAATATAACAATGCTGTCAACGCTATAAAGACAGCCATACTTCAAGGACAATATGAAGCAGCCAAAGGTGTGAACCGCATACAACTTGCTTTATATTTTGCCATCGGAAAATATCTTTCACAACATACCCGCAAAGGAGTATGGGGCGAGGGCGCATTAGCATCCATCAGCGAACAACTTCGTAAGGAACTACCTGGTCTTCGAGGATTCTCGGAAACTCAAATGAAGGATATGAGACGTTTTTATGAAGCATGGAATATGCTTGACAGCAATTCGGCGGTTGCAACCGCCGAATTGTGCTTTGAGAATTCAGCGGTTGCAACCGCTGAATTACAAAATAGTGAAAATCAGATAGATATATTCCATACTTTATCTATTTCTAATATTCCAGATTTTCCTGTTGAGGACTTCTTTAAAATACCATTCACACACCACTCTGCCATCATTAGTGGACCAAAAGAAACTTCGGCACGCTTTTATTATATTCACCGCACTGTAGAGGAACATCTTTCCGTAAAGAAGCTCCGCCAACTTATAAAGGAGGATGCTTACCATAGCCAAGGACGCATGCCTAACAATTTTACCAGGACCATCAACAATCCTAGGGATTCAGAACATCAAGAATTTCATCATGACCTTTGGCAGAGACTTTGCTTTCATCGGCAACCAATACCATTTGGAAATCTATGGTGTTGAACAATTCCCAGACCTGCTGTTTTTCAATCGAGAATTGAACGCCATGGTTTGCATAGAGCTAAAACTTGGCGAGTTTAAGACCTCTTATCTTGGGCAACTTTTTGGCTATCTCCAAATTCTCGACGACAAGGTGCGTAAGCCACACGAGAATCCGTCTATTGGAATCATTCTTTGCCAATCAGCAAACTACTCTTATGCAGAATATGCTGTTCGAGACTACAGCAAGCCGATGGGAGTTGCTACCTACAAGACGTTGGATGACATGCCTGAAAGGTTACGCAAGGCTTTGCCTGATATGAAGAAAATGATGGACTTGCTAAAAAACAAGGAAGAATAATTATTGTAAAAACAGAAAGTAAAATCATTATCATCAGGGATACGCAAGTTATCCTTGACAGAGATGTTGCGGAATTGTATGGAGTAGAAACCAGAGATATAAACAAAGCGGTTAAAAATAACCCCAAAAAGTTTCCCCCTGGTTATATTATTGAACTGAATAGCAGCGAGAAACAGGAACTGGTGGAAAATTTCCACCGGTTCAATACCCTCAAGCATTCCACTGTTGCACCTCACGCATTTTCTGAACAAGGACTTTATATGCTTGCCACTATTCTGAAAGGTGATTTAGCCATCAGTACAACCATTGCCATCATTGATACTTTCACTCAACTTCGCAAATTGGCAAGAACTATAGATAAGGTGAATGAAGATGCAAAGGAGCATGGTATTTTACCAGACAAAGCAACAGAAGGTAAGATACAAGCTGCCATGAACGAAGTCTTCGCAGATAAGCTGCCATTAAAAATGCGCAGATTGACTTTTGGGGTAAATTTAGGAGTGCTGAAATTTTCTATAGAAACCACAAGAGAATCCAAAGAATAAAACAATATAAAAAGGAGGAAAGAATATGAACATGTTTGAACAGATGCCATTCAGCGAGAAGTATCCAGTCTTCCGCAAGTTGGCAGAAATAGGCGACCTCCGCAAGCTCTCCCGAGAGGAACTTGAGCTTTATGACGAGGACATCAAGAATATGCGTGATATATATGCCACCAGAAAGTTTAGTGCTTCATTCTGCTACTTCAACCACTTCATTCAGCTAACGCAGCCATATTATTCAGCCAACGCAGCCACTTCATTCAGCCAACGAAATTGACTCTTCCACCCAACGAAGTCGTATCTTCCACCCAGTGAAGTCGTATCTTTAACCCAGCGCAGTCGTATCTTTAACCCAGCGCAGTCGTATCCGTAGACTCAATGAAACGTATGAACTTGCGCAATGACGTACATGATGCGAAAGAGGCTCACTTGATGGGAACCAGAATGCTTCTGAAATTACGTCCCGACGTATCTGTTACTGCGTCGGGACGCATCTTTTGCTGCGTCGGGACGTAGCAAATGCTGCATCGGGACGTAATTTTCACTTCCTCAGTTGGCTATGATTCCTCCTCTCACCAGCCATTTCGCAAAGAAGCGGTCACTAACCAGATAGCCAGTCGGAGTCTTGCTTACCAGCTGCTTATCTACCAATGCCTTTAATGCCGTTCTCACGCTGCTCGTAGCTGGAAGATGGTGGGTGCTGATAAACTGCTGGCTCAACGGCGAAGATACCAAATGCTCACGAGCTATCGCCCCCAAAAGCATCTGCTGGTTCTCGGTTAGCCAGGCACAATAGTTCTGATAAGTCATCGCCTGCTCCTCAATCAGTTCCAGAATCACCTCATCTACCAGAGACTTCGTAATCTCGGAAGAAGCATGCTCGTAGATGCCATGCAATATCGACTGCACATACCAGGTTACACGATCAGACTGCTGATAAATATAAGAAAAGGTAGATTCATCTATCGACCTGTGCTGAGATGCCAACAAGCGATTGGCAAACTCCCGATACACCTGCTCCCCGATGCAAGGCAAAGACAACACCAGCGAACTCTGGAAGAATGGACGGTTTGCCGACAGAAACATCTCCTGCATCATGTGCTGCTGACTGCCCGAAAACACGAAATATACATTCGGCAAAAACTGGATATAAGAACGGATCATCGCCTCAACCCCATCCTCCGGATAACTTAATATCTGCTGAAACTCATCAATGGCAATGTAGCATCGCTTTCCCGATTGCTTCAAATACTCAAAGATTCGCTTCAAACTCTCCTTCCCTTCACTCGGTTTCAAGTCTAAAGAGAAAGAAGGAATGCCTGTCAATTCATCTATCGTCAGAGTAGGACGCCAGCTGCTGAAGAATTCCTGTACCTTCCGAAGGGCTGATTGGGAAACAGTATCCAGCTTTCCGATGATTTCAGAAGCCATCAGTTGCACCATCTGCTCCAGATTCTTGGTGGCAAAGATGTCGAGATAGAAACACTTCACTTCCGCGTATTGCTCCTCCATCTGATGGAATACATGATGAATTAATCCCGTCTTACCCATACGGCGTGGGGCAACCAACGTGATGTTACGTTCATTATGCAGCGAAGAAATCATTTTCTCCGTCTCTTTCTGGCGGTCGCAGAAATACTCTGCGCCCTTATAGCCATATACCACAAAAGGATTGTTCAATCTAGCCATATCTTGTTATCATTCATTATACAAACGTTCATTGCGCTTTTTACGCAACGCAAATTACGCAATAAAAAACGAGACCGCCAAATGTTTTCTAGTTTTTTAATAATAATTATCTCCTAAAGCCGCCTCTGATGTACAGACAACGGAATAAGCAATAATACTTCACACAGCATTACTGCGGAAAGGTAAAGGCTGAAGCTGCTAGCCCAGGGCATAAAAAAAACTCCCACAGATTTCACAGATTCACACAGATTCATTATCTTTAACCCAAGTTTTACATAAACGAAATTTTTTTTTAAGCTATTTGGTGGCAAAGAAAATGCAAACGAGCGCAAAGAAAGCTTGCTTTCAATTTGCCGAGTGCAGCTTTTCTTATGCAAAGATACGACTTTATCCTGAAACTCGCAAGGATTTAGGGTGGAAAAGATTTTTTGAGAAGAAAATAGGCGGCTCCCGATATGTTCGAGAACCGCCTAGTAATCTCTTCTTATTCCTTCATTTTCTGGATTTCCTCCAGTGGAAGTTCGGTGGCTGTTGATACTTGCTCATCAGAAAGGCCCATTGACAGAAGGCGGCGAGCTGTGGCTAGCTTTTCTTTTTCCATACCTTTCGCCATACCTTTCGCCATACCTTTTTCCATACCTTTCGCCATACCTATTTCCATACCTTTCTTTTCATCAAACTTTCTGGTGGCATATATATCACGCATATTCTTGATGTCCTCGTCATAAAGCTCAAGTTCCTCTCGGGAGAGCTTGCGGAGGTCGCCTATTTCTGCCAACTTGCGGAAGACTGGATACTTCTCGCTGAATGGCATCTGTTCAAACATGTTCATATTCTTT
>OCMD01000279.1_pt1 | contig 11845 bp, 9 predicted proteins | sample 1496061 | NCBI WGS metagenome assembly OCMD01 (sample SAMN01760939, study PRJEB22395) | human gut metagenome | reverse complement strand
CCGTCATAAGAAGCAATCCGGGACTGCTCCTCCTCAAGGACGGAGTGATAATAGGAAAGTGGAGCCACAACCAACTGCCCACCACCGACGAGCTGACCGCGCCACTGGGCAAGCTTGAGATAGGGCAGATGCCGAAGGACAACACAGCGTCGCGCATACTGAAGGTGCTCATGACCTTCGTGCTGCCGCTGCTCTTGCTGACCATAGCCGACAGAATGTGGGCATGGAGCAAGTGGGTAAGAAACAAGGAAAAGTCAAACAAATTATATCAATTTTTTAAAAACAATAGGAACATGAGAAAGAAAATTGTAGCAGGTAACTGGAAGATGAATCTTAACCTGCAGGAGGGTGTAGCACTTGCAAAGGAAATCAACGAGGCTCTCGCAGCTGAGAAGCCCAACTGTGACGTTGTAATCTGCACACCGTTCGTTCACCTCGCTTCAGTAGCTCAGGTGCTCGACGCTTCAGTAGTAGGTCTTGGTGCTGAGAACTGCGCCAATAAGGAGAAGGGTGCTTACACAGGCGAGGTTTCTGCCTCTATGGTAAAGAGCACAGGTGCACAGTATGTTATCCTCGGTCACTCAGAGCGTCGCCAGTACTACGGCGAGACAGCTGAGATCCTGAAGGAGAAGGTAGACCTCGCTCTTGCTAACGGTCTGAAGGTTATCTTCTGCTGCGGCGAGACTCTCGAGGAGCGTGAGGCTGAGAAGCAGAACGAGGTAGTGAAGGCTGAGCTCGTTGGCTCTGTATTCCACCTTGACGCTGAGGCTTGGAAGAACATCATCATCGCTTACGAGCCGATTTGGGCTATCGGTACTGGCAAGACTGCCACATCTGATCAGGCTGAGGAAATGCTCGCATACATCCGCTCTATCGTTGCTGAGAAGTACGGCCAGGAGGCTGCTGAGGAGACATCTATCCTCTACGGTGGCAGCTGCAAGGCAAGCAACGCTCCTGAGCTCTTCTCTAAGCCCAACATCGACGGTGGCTTGATCGGTGGCGCTTCTCTGAAGTGCGCTGACTTCAAGGGCATCATCGACGCTTGGAAGAAGTAATCAGCGAAGAGGGATGAACATATCATCACTTCATTGAATTTAACAAAAACAGTGGGACAGCGGACACGGATTCCGTCGTCCCACTGATTTTCCGTTTATTAAGCACGATATGAAAACCAACATCAGACGCATCTTCTACACTCTGACATTAGCACTCTGCATCACGACTACAGCCGGAGCGCAATCGTTCACCCAGCATCTGCAGGAAAAGAAGCAGGCGAAGGGAAGCGTAACCGTGACACAGAGCAAAGAGATAGAAGACCTTGTGAATAAGGCTGACGTCAGCGCGGCGAAGCAGGAGCAGCAGCACGTGACGAAGAAACCGACAGAGTATGCCGACTCTTCAAAGACTCGTCATGAGGCACAGACACCTCATAAGAACGAAACTCTTAAGCATGAGCCTGACTCTGCCAAGCATCATGACGCCGACTCCTCTAAGCATAACTCTGCCAAGGAGCATCATGAAGCACAGCCTCCTAAGGAGAAGCATGAGCAGACGCAGCCCGAAACGAAGACCGAGGAGCCTTACGTAGACACAAGCAAGAAGGTGATGAGACGCTCGTACAAGGTGAATGGTTACCGTGTGCAGGTGTTCGCCGGCGGCAATTCAAGGGCTGACAAGCAGAAAGCGCAGCAGGCGGGCAATGCCGTAAAGCGTGCCATGCCGGACCAGCCAGTGTACGTGCATTTCTATTCACCGCGATGGATTTGCCGTGTAGGCAACTACCGCTCATACCAAGAGGCCAACCGCGTACTCATGCAGGTGAAGAAACTCGGATATAGACAGGCGTGCATCGTCAGCGGAAAAATAAACGTAGCATATTAAGCCGCGTAATAATCTGATATAAAACTCAAAACTCAAAAATATAAATATGGATAATCCGGAATACAGAGAAGGTCTGGACGACCTTGCATCACACTATAAGAGCATTCTCACGTTGCTTGGAGAAGACGTGGAACGCGAAGGACTTGTGAAGACACCGATGCGCGTGGCTAAGGCCATGCAGGTGCTCACACGTGGATATACGCAGGACCCTAAAAAGGTGTTGACGGACGCACTCTTCAAGGAAGACTACAATCAGATGGTGGTGGTGAAGGACATCGACCTCTTCTCGCTTTGCGAGCATCACATGCTGCCCTTCTATGGCAAGGCACACGTGGCTTACATCCCCAACGGATACATCACCGGACTAAGCAAGATAGCCCGTGTTGTTGACATTTTCTCGCACCGTCTGCAGGTGCAGGAGCGCCTTACGCAGCAGATTCGCGAGTGCATCGAGGAGACACTTCATCCGCTCGGCGTCATGGTTGTGATAGAGGCAAAGCACATGTGCATGCAGATGCGCGGCGTGGAGAAGCAGAACTCCATAACCGTTACGTCCGACTTCTGTGGCGCTTTCGAGCAGGCCAAGACAAGACAGGAGTTTATGGAGCTGGTCAATTCCAACTCGCATAAATTCTAAAAAAAACTTGACTTCCCCAGGCAAGATATACGTTAATCGTGCATTTAATGTATAGATTAACAACTAAAAAATAAACAAAGAACAATGAAAAATCTCAAGACTATTCTATTGTCTGTATTCGGAATGATGGCCATCGCCATCTCCTTCACATCGTGCAACACTGACTCGACGGACTATTCCATCGACTATCAGACCCAGAAGCAGTATCAGTCGACTATGGCTAATATGTATTCTGGTAAGATGCGTGTCTATTATGCCGACGCTCAGAAGCAGCAGTACGTGAAGTACGACTCTGTTCAGACACGCTGGACCGTGCGTACTGACTCTACGCTGACCGTGTCTGACTTCCCCGTAAGCGTGCTCGACTCATGCATTAACCTTAACACTCCTTACGCAGGATCAAACAACCAGGAGGTTCAGAAGCTTCGCAGCCTTAAGGAGGCAATCGGTAAGCTGGACACAAAGCTTGACCTCAAGTGCTACTATTATGTGCCCACAACGTCATTCGTGACCAGTTCAGCCATCTCGTTCTTCGTCAATCCGATCTACTTCAAGCAGACTCTCGAGTATGACGGTGGCAAGCACGACGTTTACTTCGTGTTCCTTACCAACAACTTCGGAGGCAACTACAACTACACGACACGCACCTTCGAGTTCAACATGTACCTCAACTCGATTACGTTCGACAAGGCTCCTGTTGACTTCAACAATCAGGTGTCGAAACAGTTCTTCCGCAATCTCTTATTCACCTGTCTTTCTAAGTAATTATGAAGTTTATCTCATGGAATGTCAACGGACTGCGCGCCTGTGTGCAGAAAGGCTTTGAGGAGTCTTTCCGTACGCTTGATGCCGACTTCTTCTGCCTTCAGGAGACGAAGATGCAGGCGGGACAGTTAGACCTTCAGTTTGAAGGCTACAGCTCATACTGGAACTATGCCGACAAGAAAGGCTATTCAGGAACTGCCATCTACACGCGTCTCAAGCCGTTGTCGGTCAGCTATGGCATAGGAGAAGAGAAGGACGAACACAACCATGAGGGCCGTGTCATCACGTTGGAGATGGACGATTTCTTCCTCGTAACGTGCTATACGCCCAACTCGCAGGACGGTCTGCGCCGTCTGGACTACCGCATGACATGGGAGGACGACTTCCTTGCTTACATCAAGACGCTTGACGCCCGCAAGCCTGTCATTCTCTGTGGCGACCTTAATGTGGCGCACGAGGAGATTGATCTGAAGAATCCGAAGACCAATCGCAAGAACGCCGGATTCACGGACGAGGAGCGTGCGAAGATGACAAGGTTTCTTTCAGAGGGCTTTGTCGATACGTTCAGAACGCTTCACCCCGACAATCCTACCTATTCGTGGTGGTCTTACCGATTCAAGGCACGCGAGAAGAACGCCGGATGGCGCATCGATTACTTCATCGTATCGGAGCGACTGATGAACCGTGTGACCGCGGCATCCATCCATAACGAGGTGTTCGGCAGCGACCATTGCCCCGTGGAGCTGGTCATCGAATAGGCTTTCATAACCTTATAGATAATCTCTTATGACCTTATCAATGGTCTTTTATGGCCTTATAAGGGAATAACAAAAAAAATCCGCAACGCCATTTTGTTAGCGTTGCGGATTTTTTTGTAACGACAGTTAGAACTTTACGATTCTTCCGCCGTCCTCTGTTTCCTCTATGCTTACCTTTACGGCATCCTCGGGAAGCAGGTCTTCTATGAGTTCGGGCCACTCAAGGAAGCAGATACTGCCACCATAGAAGTAGTCTTCATAGCCCATATCGTACACTTCTTCCAGTTTCTTGATGCGATAGAAGTCGAAGTGATAGATGGTATCGCCTGTCTTCTGGCTTGTATATTCGTTTACGATGGCGAAAGTGGGTGACGTTATTACGTCCTCCACGCCCATTTCCTCACATATAGCCTTGATGAAGGTGGTCTTTCCGGCTCCCATCTTGCCATAGAAAGCAAATACCTTGCCGTTGCCCATATTGGCAATGAACTGCTTGGCAGCCTCGTTTATGTCTGCCAGGAAATTGATTCTGATTTCCATAAATATATGTATTATCCGTTTACGGTTTTATTGTTGTTGTCGTTTTACTTCTTCCTTGGGTTCAGCGTTATCAGCGGAATGAGCATCTCCTCCATCGAAATGCCACCGTGCTGGAACGTGTCGCGATAATAAGATACGTAGTAATTGTAGTTGTTGGGGTAAGCGAAGAACGTGTTGCCCGTAGCGAATACGTACGAAGTGGAGATGTTCGGTGCAGGCAACTGGGCCTCTTGCGGATTCTTTATAACGAATACCTCCTTCGATTGGCAGTTCAGATTCTTGCCGAGCTTATACCTCAGGTTGGTGTTGGTGTTGCGGTCACCCACTATCTTCACCGGCTTCGAGGCGCGGATACTGCCGTGGTCGGTGGTGAGGATAATCTTACAGTCGCGCTGTGAGAGCGCTTTCAGAAGGTCAGCCATCACCGAATGGCGGAACCAAGAGAGCGTGATGCTGCGGTAAGCCGACTCGTTGTTGGCAAGTTCGCGCACCATCTTCGATTCTGTTCGGGCGTGCGAAAGCATGTCAATGAAGTTGACCACCACCACATTAAGGTCGTTCTTCATCAGATCGCCGAGACGTTCGAGCAGCTTGTCGGCACCGACCGAATCGTTGATCTTGTGGTAAGAGAACGTATCGTGGCGACGGAACCTCTCTATCTGCTTCTTCAGCAGCGGCTCCTCGTTGATGTTCTTGCTCTCGTCCTCGTCCTCGTCAATCCACAGTTCGGGGAACATCTTCTCTATCTGCTTCGGCATAAGACCTGAGAAGATGGCGTTACGGGCGTACTGTGTGGCTGTAGGCAGGATGCTCATATACATGTCTTCCTCAATGTCAAACATGTCGCCGATCTCCTGCGCCAGCAGTTTCCACTGGTCGTAGCGGAAGTTATCTATTACGATGACGAACACCTTGTCGCCGCCGTTAATGGTGGGGAACACCTTGTTCTTGAATATATCCGGGCTCATAAGCGGACGGTCAGTCTGTCCGGGAGCCACCCAACTGAGATAGTTGTTCTTGATGAACTTGGCGAAAGCGTTGTTTGCCTCCTCCTTCTGCATCTGCAGCATCTCCGTCATGCCCGAGTCTGTGTCAGAAAGCTCAAGCTCCCAATGCACAAGACGACGGTAAACGTCCTTCCATTCATCCACGGTTCGGCTGTCGCCGATCTGCATTGTGATGTTCTGGAAGTTCTGCTGATATCCTGTCTGCGTTACTTCCGTGACTATCTGACGCTGGTGAATGTTCTTCTTCAGGGTCAGCAATATCTGGCTTGGATTGACAGGCTTGATGAGATAGTCGGCTATCTTCGAACCGATGGCTTGGTCCATGATGTTCTCCTCCTCACTCTTTGTCACCATGACAACGGGTGTGGCGGGCTGTATGTCCTTTATCACTTGCAGCGTTTCCAGTCCGGTCAGGCCCGGCATCATCTCGTCCAGCAAGATGAGGTCGAAGGTCTGCTGTCGGCATTCCTCTATGGCGTCAGTGCCGTTGCTGACCGTTGTGACATCGTAGCCTTTCTTCTCAAGAAATATGATATGGGCTTTAAGGAGTTCAATCTCGTCATCCACCCATAATAAGTGTCCTGTGCTCATTGTCAATTTCCTTTATTTGATGATGTATTCTGTTACTAATAATCCGTCCGACTCATTGCTTAGAATCCGTCCAACTCGTAATATTCGTCGTCGAAATCTGTGCTGTTGTTCTGCTTCTTCTTCGAGCCTGAGCCGCTGTTTGTGGCAGGTTGTGGGTCGTCACCGAAGTAGAACTCGTCCTCCAGCGACTTTGACGAAGGCTTATCCTTCTGTGCAGGCTCTTCCTTAACAGCCGGCTTCTGCTCCTTAACAGTCGGTTTCTGCTCTTGAACGGTTGGTTTCTGTTCCTTAACAGTCGGTTTCTGTTCAGTAATCGGCTCCTCTATAATCAGATTCTGCTCCACGTTTGGCTTTGTCGGCTCCTCCTTGACGGTCGGCTCCTCCATTATTGTGGTGCCGCCTTGTTCGTCTTCCTCCTTAACAGTCGTCGTCGGCTCAATAGTTACGGTTGTTCCGGCATCTTCCTTCACGGTATTGCCCGTTGCGGGAGCCTCAATCAGCGTCTCGCCCTCCTGCTTTCCTTCCGTCGGATTGTCCTGCAAGTCCAGGAATGTATCAGCAGAACCGTTGCTGCCGTTCGGATTGTCGAGGTCGTACGAGCCGTCTTCCGGCATTTCCCTCTTGTCGTCCTTCGGCTTCGGCGTTGTCACCGTTTCCGGAACATTGAGCAGTTGCTCGTCGCTAATCTTTATCGGAGCGAAGTGTTTGTCGTAGAAACGGGCGTAATCGTCGTAGCTGAACTGTCGTCCGAGCAACGGCAAGTTCTGCTCGCTGATTATTATGGTGCGGTTTCTGCCTATCAATGACGTGATGGTCTTGTTGGTGAAGAGCTGTCTTACGTACTGCAAAGCCTCGTCATAGTTGCGGAATCCGCTCACCTTCATTCGATGAATGCCGTCAGCATCCTCCACGGCGATGTCGAAATTGCGCACGAGGAAGCTGGTGAAGTTATATCTTGCAAGCTCGAAGAGCAGTCGGTTCTCGTCCGTAGAGTCCGGCTTGTAGGCAATCATGAATGTGAAGGCGGCAAATCGTTCGTCCGACAATTCGCGTACAGAGGTAGAGTCGTTGTCGGTCAGCACCTCAGAACGTCTTTCCCAAACATTGTCGAGGTCGAACTTTCCGCCCTTGAGACGCTTTCCTTCGCTGACGCCCTTCACTATCATGCCCGCCATCTCAGCCACTCCGCTTTGCGGCCATTTCTTCACCACCGTGTTCATATCCTCAAGACAACCCTCAGCGTCGCCCTCGTTAAGCTTCGACAATCCGCCTATAAAGACAAACTTGTCGCGGTTTGCGCCGAGCGGGAATCGGCTGTCGGATATGCGCACATTGCCACTCACCTCTGCGTAACGAGCCGCCTTGAAGGCATCGTACGTCGAGGCATACAGCGAGTCTTCCATGTGTACGCCGAGCTTGGCGTTCTCCACGAAGTAAGGGTCGGATAGGAGAGTGGTCCATTCGCTTTCGGGATATTCCTTCTTCAGGCGTTCCACATATCCTTCCGCCACATCAGTTTCGCCTTTCCTCATATAGAGCAGATACATGTGATAATATGCGTCTGCCATCTTCTCGAAGTCGGGATATTGGCTTGTCAGTCGTTTGAGCTGCTTCTCTGAGAGCGGCAGGTTGTTGAGCTTGTCCTTGAAGATTACGCCTGCATTGAACAGACCGTCCTCTATTATCTTGTTGCTCGCCTCAATCTGATCCTCCGTGAACGGAATCTGCGCCAGATAATACTCGCGCTTGTGCGGGTCGTTCTGTGCGCTGTCCGCTATCTGAGCCAGCGAGTCCTCTATGGCTTCCTGACGTGCGATGGAGTCGAGCTGAGCCTCGCTAAGTTCCGTTTCCTCCTGATTGCCGCCAAAGTTCACCACCGTCTTGTTGACGCGCTGCCAGTTGTCGACGTTCTCACGCTTGCCCCACATTTTCTGGAAGGCGGACTTACCCTGGCTTACAGCCGTGGCGTTATAGAAATACCACAGACCGTTGTTTTGTTGATTGGTATTGTTCTGCTGTCGGTTGTTCTGCTGCTGCATGTTGTTGCCGCCGCCATTCTGCTGCATGGTCTCCTGCGCATTCTGCTCAGCCTGTCGGTCACGCTCCTCCTTCTCCTTGCGTTTCAGTTCGGCGATGGTTCGGTCGATGGCAGCGTTGCGGTCCTTCTCGTCCATCTTGGCAAGTGTCTGCAGCGAGTCTTGCAGGTGTACGGCGTCGGTATATGGCACCAGCTGGTCGAGCACCTTCGAGCGATGAGACAGTTCCTCGTAGTCCTTACGTTCCTTGTCCAGCAGTCCGATGGCCTCTCCGTAGCATCTCTGGGCATCGTTATAGCGCTCCATCTCCCAATAGATGTCACCCAACTTGAGCAGGAGCACGCCCTTCTCGATGCCCGACCTTGTGGCTTTCGCAGCACCGCGCTCGTATGCGCTGATGGCTTTAGCCGTGTCGTTCTGAGCCAGATAAATGTTGCCGATGGCATAATACACCTGGTCCAGATATTCCTTGTTCTTGTCCGAAGCCGCCATTCTCTTCAGTCGGCTCACCATTTTCTTCCATTGTCCGCCTGACATCACCTCCGTCATGGCAATGCGTGCGTTGAACTCCACCTCGTAAGGCGGATTCTGCCTTATCACGCGCTTGTAGGCGCGCATCGCCTCCGCCTTGTTGCCGAGCGCCGCCTGCAGCTGTCCCATCAGATACCACTCGCGTGCACGCTGCTTGCGTCGCATCTCATGCTTTATCACCTTTCTGAGATAGGGTATGGCTTTGGCGTAGTCGCCCGTGTGGATGTAGTAGTCGGCGTAGGTGTAGTCCCACTCCTTACGTGCCGACCAGTGGATGGAGTCGCGCTCCATGTTCCTCACCACGTCTTCGGCGTCGTAGAGCCAACCCTCCTCAAGGTAGCACTTGGCGAGCCAAGCCCTCGACTTGGCGTATATGGCGGGCTGCGTCTGATACAGACGACCCATGTAAGCGAATGTGGAGGCAGCCTCGTCAAAGGCTCCCTTATAGAACTGCGACCTTCCCATAAGCATCCAAGCCTTCCACAGGAACGGGTTATATTCGCGGCGTGACAGCCACTCGATGTCCTTCTCCGTCTTGCGTCGCTTCTTGTCCCAGACGGGACGCTTCTTTATGCTGTGCAGCTTGATGGTCTTCTGACATTTCTCTATGGCTTTCTCGAAGTTGCCTTTGCCAATCTCGCGGCTCTGCTTGTTGCCGACGGTGTAGAGCGGCAGCATCTCCGTGAAGTTGTCCTTGTTGCCGTTCTCTTTCTCGAGCGAACCGTCGATGTAGGCAAGCGTACCATTATAATATGTGTTATAGCGAGCCTTGAATGAATGCCACCATCTTGTCTTCGCCGTGTTTTTCTGCGTAGAACATCCTGTCGCAGCCAGAAGGACGGCTGCGAGGAGCATTGGGATGATATGTCGGGTCTTTAGGAGATGCAAAATATTGTGTGTATAAGTGTGTGTTTAGGGAAAATACTGGGCATACAGTGTGCAGGAGAATGTCCTACTTGAGCATGATGAACACTTCGTCCTTCAGCTGGTCGGGCAGTTCGATGCCGCGCAAGTTGAGGCTTCGGCACCATGCCGCCACCTCGTCCTGCCGCATGGTGTAGAGCACGTTGGCGAACTCTTCCACCTCTTCGTCCGTGTATGCGTCCGAAGGCGTGCCCTTGAAGGCGTCCAGTTCTTCGTCGTCGAAGTATTCAATAGGTTTCGTGGAAGCCTCCATCATGCATTCTTGCTCGCACTTCGTCGATGCGGTGCCGTCGCAGGTGGCACAGGTCTGCTCCACGTGTATGGGCGTGTCGTCGTCCTTGCCGCGGTTGGCGATGAGCGTTCCTATAGCTGCAAGAACGCCGAGGGCTACTATAGACAGTATCAGTATTGTCACTTGTGCGGTTTTCTTTATATATTATATAATGTGTATTTGTCAGTCCTTTATCTTCTCTATCTTCCATCCTGCCATCTCGAGGTCGTCCCAGAACTGCGGGTACGACTTTGTCACCACCTGCGGATCGTTGATGCGCAGACCGGGGAACTTGATTGCAGCCGGCGCGAACGCCATAGCCATGCGGTGGTCCTGATAGGTGTTGATGGGTTCCATGCTTGCCTCGCAGCGCGTGCCGTCCCAGATGAGCGTGTCGCCGTTCTCGTCGCGCAGCACGTAACCCAGCTTCTTCAGCTCGCACTTCAGCGCCTCAATGCGGTCGGTCTCCTTTATTCTGAGGCTTGCCAGTCCTGTGAGGCGGAAGGGGATGTCCATAAGAGCGCAGGTCACGACGATGGTCTGTGCAAGGTCTGGCGCCGAAAGGAGGTCATAGTCGAGTCGTGGCAGACGGCAGGGCCATTTCTTCAGCCTTACGGTTGGAGCTCCGGTGCCGTTGGATAGGAAGCGGGTTTTCACGCCCATAAGCGAGAAGATATACTTCACGATGGAGTCGCCCTGCTTCGATGCGTCAAACAGACCGTCGAACATGACCATCGACTCCGGGTCTTCCGCCAAGGTCATCATTTCGTACCAGTATGACGAAGCGCTCCAGTCGCTTTCTATGAGATATTTGTGCTGCTCGTAAGGGTGCGGGTTCACTTTCAGCGTCTCTGAGTCGCTCCAGTCGGCATCAGCTCCGAACTCCCTCATCATCCACAACGTAAGGTCGATGTATGGACGCGAGGCGATGCCGCCCGTCATCTTTATCTCCAGCCCGTTCTTCAGAACCGGACCAATCATCAGCAGCGCCGAAATGTATTGCGAGCTGACGTTGGCAGGTATTTCGATGTAGCCGCCGTTGAGCGGCTTGCCCTTTATGCGCAGTGGCGGAAAGCCCTCCTCGCCGAGATACTCAATATCGGCACCGAGATAACGCAGCGCATCCACCAATATCTTTATCGGACGCTGCTTCATGCGCTCCGTACCCGTGATGGTGTGCTCGCCCGGCGTGACAGCCAGATAAGCCGTCATGAAACGCATGGCAGTTCCTGCAGCCTTGATGTCTATGGTGTCAGGCTTATACATCATGGCGTTAACAATCACCTCCGTGTCGTCGCAGACAGACAGGTTCTCCGGCAGCATGTTGCCTCTCGATAGGGCGTGGATAATCAAGACGCGGTTGCTGATGCTCTTGGATGCTGGCAGCTTCACGGTGGCATCCAGCCGCGAAGGAGCGTTGAGTATATATTGCATGTTTGCTGTTTACTTATATTACTATGCAAATTTAACCAAAAATCCTGAATAACAAGATTAATGTAAGTAAAAACAATAAAGTTACGCATTAGTTAACAAACCGTTTGGTTTCCTTATTGGGCAAGAACGCACCGCAAAACAATAAAAAACGCACGAAAAGGAAAAAAAGTTGCTGATAAATTTGGTGGTTTCAATATAAACCCCTACCTTTGCACCCGCTTACAAGAACAACGGGATGTAGCGCAGTTGGTTAGCGCACGCGTCTGGGGGGCGTGAGGTCGCTGGTTCGAGTCCAGTCATCCCGACAGGTTGTAAAGCAAGAAAGTTTTTAAAAAATACAAAATAAATTTTGTAGATTCAAAAATATTTCTTACCTTTGTATCCGCTTTCAAGAAGCAACGCTTTAAAAGCTTTTGGCTCCGTAGCTCAACTGAATAGAGCATCTGACTACGGATCAGAAGGTTGCAGGT
>OCMD01000275.1_pt1 | contig 12026 bp, 12 predicted proteins | sample 1496061 | NCBI WGS metagenome assembly OCMD01 (sample SAMN01760939, study PRJEB22395) | human gut metagenome | reverse complement strand
GTCGTCATCCGTATCCGTTCCTCCATAACGCACTGGGAACTCCAGAACCGCCACGAACAGCGACAGTGCTATGGCAAGCCCTATAAGAAACCTCTTCAGCCAGTGGCGGTCAAGATCTGCCTTATATGATTTTTTAATTTCCATACTGCAAAGTTACGGTTTTATGATGGTAGAATCTGAAAAATCTTGTGTAATTTTGCAAAAGTGTATCTTTTTAAGACGATAAGAACCATTATTTAACATTTCACTTATGACAAACGGATATATAAGTAAGCAGTACGGACAGCCCACCAAGCGCTACGTACAGACCATGGACCTCAAGGACGACAGCACTCTCATCCAGAAGTATCGTGAGGCTCACGACAAGGAACATTTCTGGGACGAGATAAAGGAGGGTATCCTGGCTGTAGGCATTCTTGAGATGGAGATATACATACTCAAAAACCGACTTGTGATGATCGTTGACGCTCCAGTGGATTTCCGCTGGGACGAAGCCATGGCTCGCCTTGCCACCTTGCCGCGTCAGGCAGAATGGGAAAGTCATGTGGCACAGTTTCAGAACTGCACGGCTGATGCCACAAGCGACGAAAAGTGGCAGATGATGGAACGCATGTTCTATCTTTACGAGAATGAGGACTAAGAAAAAAAATAAAAACATAATATACATATAATAAAGATGAAGAAACTATTGTCTCTGCCGCCAAACCTGGTGGGCAGCTTTCATGAGATAACCGAACTCCCGAAGAACGAATGGTTCTGCACCAACGACCCCGTGGGCAAAAAGCTTGGCTCCGGCGGAGGAACCACATGGCTGCTTCGTGCCGCCTATGAGGCAAATGACGAGGGCCGCACCTTCGACGAATGGCTTGCTGCCGACAAGCGTCTGCTTCTCCACGCCGGAGGACAGAGCCGCCGTTTACCGTCGTATGCTCCTTCTGGAAAGATTCTTACACCGCTGCCTGTCTTCCGTTGGGAGCGCGGTCAGAGCCTTCATCAGGACCTGCTATCGCTGCAGGTGCCTCTCTATAAGCGCATCATGGACATCGCTCCGAAGGGTCTCAATACGATGATTGTCAGCGGCGACGTATACATCCGTTCCACAGAGCCCCTGCAGGCCATCCCTGAGGATGCCGACATCGTGTGCTACGGTCTGTGGCTTGGCCCGGAGATTGCCAAGGACCACGGCGTCTTCGTGTCCACACGCGAGAGCCCAACGGAGCTGAAGTGCATGCTTCAGAAGCCGTCCGTAGAGACACTCTCATCGCTGCTTGCCGACCATTTCTATCTTACCGACATCGGCGTATGGATTCTTTCTGACCGTGCCGTGAAGGTGCTCATGCAGCATTCATCCGCTGAAGGCAAGGAGCTTGACGGCGACGTCATCAATTATGATATGTACGGCGAGTTCGGCTGCGCTTTAGGATCAGAACCGGTCATCAAGGACGCGGCTGTCAACGATCTTAAGGTTGCCATCCTGCCTCTCCCCGGCGGCGAGTTCTATCACTTCGGCACATCACACGAACTTCTTTCGTCAATGCTTGCCATCCAGAATCTTGTCAGCGACCAGCGCGAGATTATGCATCACGACCGCAAGCCTCATCCTTCCATCTTCGTGCAGAATACGGAGGTAAAGATTAAGTGGAACGAGAACAATCGCAACATCTGGGTGGAGAACGCCTTCATCGGCGCCGGATGGACCCTCACTAAGGACAACATCGTGACCGGTGTTCCTGAGAACAACTGGACGCTGACTCTCGGCGAGGGACAATGCGTTGACATTGTACCCATCGGCGAAGACCATTGGGCGGTGCGTCCTTACGGATTTAACGATAAGTTCCGTGGCGACCTTGCTGAGGTGGAATATCTCGGCGATTCGTTTGCAGAATGGGCTAAGGAACGCGGCATCTGCATTGACGACATTGAGGGACGCCATGACCTTCAGGCTGCCCGCATCTTCCCCATCGTCAGCAACGTGGACGATATGGGCGTCGTACTGCGCTGGATGCTCTTCGATCCGTCTCTCGAAGAGGGCAAGGCCATTTGGACTGCCTCACGCCGCGTCTGTGCCGACGAAATAAGCAGCGAGGCCAATCTCTGCCGTCTTGTGGCTCAGCGCACCAAGTTGCGCTGTCAGAATCTCGCAGTCATTGCCAAGAACTGGGAGCACAGCGTCTTCTATCAAGCCGACCTTGAGAGCACCGCTCGCGACTATGGACGTTACAACATTCCCCTTCCCTCCCCGCTGCCCTCTTCGGCATCGTTACTCACACGCACAAAGGACGCCATGTTCCGTTCTGAGGCTCTTCGCTTCGCTGGCAAGGACGGCGGCAAGTACGAGGAAGAGGCGTTCTCGCTGCTGCGTCAGGGTCTCACGGACGAAGCTCTGCGCGTACGCCAATGCCCGCGTCTTTCTGTATATGCCGACCAGATAGTCTGGGGACGTTCGCCCGTCCGCATCGACATTGCCGGTGGCTGGACCGACACGCCTCCCTTCTGCCTCATGGAAGGCGGCAATGTGGTCAATCTTGCCATCAAGCTGAACGGTCAGCCGCCGCTCCAGACTTACGTCAAGCCATGCAGCGAACCTCACATTGTCCTGCGAAGCATCGACCTCGGCGCGTCCGAAACCATCACCACATACGAGGAGCTGGCAGCTTTCAATAAGGTTGGCTCGCCGTTCTCCATCCCCAAGGCAGCCCTCTCGCTCTCCGGCTTCCTCCCACAGTTCTGCAAGGACCAGTACAATTCTCTGGAAGAACAGCTGCGTGCCTTCGGATGCGGCCTTGAGGTGACGCTGCTCTCAGCCATCCCCGCCGGTTCTGGTCTTGGCACAAGCTCCGTCCTCGCTGCCACAGTCCTCGGCGCATTGAGCGACTTCTGCGGACTGGGATGGGACAAGGCCGAGATTGGTCATCGCACACTTGTCCTCGAACAGCTCCTCACCACGGGAGGCGGATGGCAGGACCAGTTCGGCGGACTCCTGCCGGGCATCAAGCTGCTGCAGACCGAGCGCGGCTTCTGCCAGAACCCGGAGGTCCGCTACATGCCGGACACCCTCTTCACTCTTCCCGAATACAAGGCATGCCACCTGCTCTATTACACCGGCATCACACGCACAGCGAAGACCATCCTCGCCGAGATTGTCCGCCGCATGTTCCTCAACGAGCATGACGAACTGGCACAGCTGCGTGAGATGAAGGCGCACGCCCTTGACATGTTTGATGCCATCCAGCGCATGGACTTCGAGCGCATGGGACGTCTTGTAGGCAAGACATGGAAGCAGAACCAGGCTCTCGACTTGGGCACTAATCCTCCTGCCGTAGAGGCCCTCACTCGCCTCGTTGACGACCTCTGCCTTGGCTACAAGTTGCCGGGCGCCGGAGGTGGCGGCTATCTTTACATGGTGGCAAAGGACGAGGACGCAGCAGCCCGCATCCGCCGCATCCTCTCCGAAAACCGTCCTAACGACAAGGCACGCTTCGTGGAGATGTCGCTCTGCCAGAACGGATTCCAAGTAAGCCGCAGTTAAAGGCTGACATATCAAACAATAGCTTTATATGATTACGGATTCATCCATATCTTTTTATTATCTTAAAAGGATAGAGATGAATCCGTTTTTTATTTTTTCTTTGAAAACAATTCAATAGGCTATCTTTTGACATCCATGGCGTTGTTTTACGTGAAATATATATAACTTTGTAATCAAAAGAGTAAAAACGAGCCGTACATGACAAGAATTATCAGAAAATTATTAGCTACATTAATATTCGCCACCGCATTCTTCACTTCTGCATTCTCACAGCCAAAGCATGAGGTGCGTGCTGTATGGCTAACCACCATCGGCGGTATAGACTGGCCACATTCATACGCCCAGTCAGTATGGTCTATAGAGAAGCAGAAGGACGAACTGCGCTCCATACTTGACCGTCTGGAAAAGGCGGGCATCAATACCGTGCTGCTGCAGACCCGCATACGCGGCACCGTCATCTATCCCTCCAACATCGAGCCGTGGGACGGATGTCTGTCCGGACATCCGGGCAAGAGCCCAGGTTACGACGCGCTGCGCTTCGCCATCGACGAGTGTCACAAGCGTGGCATGGAAGCACACGCATGGATTGTGACAATGCCCGTGGGAAAGTGGGACGCACTCGGATGTAAGCGCCTGCGCAGCAAGATGCCGGACAACATCATAAAGATAAAGGCAGACGGATATATGAACCCCGAGTCGGCACAGACCGCCAACTACCTTGCGGATATCTGCGAGGAGGTGACACGCGGCTACGACATCGACGGCATCCACCTTGACTATATACGCTATCCCGAGAATCTGCCCAAGCTGAAGAAGCTGAACCCGAGCGTGGCACGCGACAATATCACACGCATCGTACGTACCATCTCAAAGCGCGTCAAGACTCTCAAGCCGTGGGTGAAGATGAGTTGCTCGCCGATTGGCAAATTTGACAACACGTCACGCTATTGGAGTCATGGATGGGACGCATACAACACGGTTTATCAGGACGCCGTGGCATGGCTGCGTGACGGACTCATGGACGAACTGTTCCCGATGATGTATTTCCGCGACAACAACTTCTTCCCCTTCGCCCTCGACTGGAAAGAACAGAGTCACGGAAGGATTGTCGTGCCTGGCCTTGGCATCTATTTCATGTCGCCAAGAGAGAAAGACTGGCCCTTGACAGACATCACCCGCCAGCTCTTCTTCCTGCGCGACATCGGCATGGGTCACGCCTACTTCCGATCGAAGTTCTTCACGGACAACACCAAGGGCATTTACGATTTCGCCACAGACGAATACGGCACATATCCGTCCCTCATCCCACCGATGACATGGGCAAAGGCTGCGTCCCCCCAAAAGCCATACGACCTTACCTTCACGACGCAGAAGGACGGCACCATGCGCATGACATGGCAACATCAGGTGAAGGACACCACCATGATGCTCTTCAACGTCTATTCATCCACCTCCTATCCCGTGGACACAAAGGACGCCCGCAACCTCGTGGCTATACGCCGCCAGGCACGCTCCCTGCTCATCCCGTCAGAAAAGGGACGCCATTACGCCGTGACCGCCACCGACCGCTACGGCAACGAAAGCCTTGCCCTTCAGGAAGCTTACACAGCCGACACGTCAGCCCCGCAGCTGCCCCCCGACTTGCTGAAGTGTGACGGTCGCATCCTGCAAGTGCCTGACGAAGTGATGCTCACAGACGCACAGTATCTGCTCGTAGAGACAATGCAGGGGGCGGCTGTTGCCACACTCCCCTACAAGCGCCTCTCCACCACCGTGAACATCACTAACATCCCCAACGGCATCTACCACCTGCGAACTCTTAACCGCAAGGGAAGAAGCCACCGTCTGGGCACGTTCATCGTAAAGAGGATTTAGCCATAAAATGGAGGTTTTACCGAGACAATATTTGCATTCCTGATGCTCAATACTATGAATTGAACGCACTAAGAAATCTTTGGTGCGAAATTCTTGAGTTTTGAGCGTTTAGAGATAATATGCTTATACACAGTACGTTATACGGTCTCCTGACTAAGCGCTATGAAATCAGAGTCGCAAATGAGCCACTTTTCTCTGCTATAGAGCCACTTTTACACTACAATACTGCCACTATCGTCATACAATAGAGCCTCTTTTACACTCTAATAGTGCCAATATCAGAGTGTAAAAGAGGCTTTATCGTTAAGCTCAGACGCTGTCTGGACAGCAGAACACCGTAAAAACAGCAAACCAAAACTCTATAATCAATTTTTATTTTGTAACAAGTTTTTACTATTTTGACGATATTTGCATGGTATTAATCCTACTGGATAATACTAATAGCGCTGTTTTAGACAATTCCCTGCGCCATCATTGCCTTAGCAACCTTCAGGAATCCGGCAACGTTGGCACCGCGGACGTAATTGATGTAACCGTCAGGCTGTGTACCGTACTTCACGCAGTTGGCATGGATGTCGTTCATAATGTCGTGAAGCTTGGCGTCAACCTCCTCGCTGCTCCAGCGGAGACGCTCCGAATTCTGACTCATCTCAAGACCCGAAACTGCCACACCACCTGCATTGGCAGCCTTGCCGGGAGCATAAAGCAGTCCGGCTTCCTGGAACACCTTGATGGCCTCCGGCGTGGAAGGCATGTTGGCGCCCTCGCTAACGGCAATCACACCGTTGGCAACAAGCGTGCGTGCGTCGTCGCCGTCAATCTCGTTCTGTGTGGCAGACGGAAGGGCTATGTCTGCCTTCTCGCCCCAAGGACGTGCTCCAGCCACGTACTTTACGCCGTATTCCTCAGCATACTCACGGATACGACCGCGCTCCACGTTCTTCAGTTCCTTCACATAGGCAAGCTTCTCGGCGTCGATGCCGTCCGGATCGTAGATATAACCGTCAGAATCAGACAATGTCACGGGCACCGCACCAAGCTGGATGAGCTTCTCCACGGTGTACTGAGCCACATTGCCCGAGCCGCTCACGAGGACACGCTTTCCTGCAAGCTCGATGCCGCGGGTCTTGAGCATGTTCTCAAGGAAATATACGTTGCCGTAACCCGTAGCCTCGGGACGGATGAGCGATCCGCCGAACTCCTGACCCTTGCCGGTAAGCACGCCGACGAAAGTATGGGTGAGCTTCTTATACTGACCGAACATATAGCCGACCTCACGACCGCCTACGCCGATGTCGCCAGCTGGAACGTCCTCATCAGGACCGATGTGACGATAAAGCTCGTTCATGAAAGCCTGGCAGAAACGCATCACCTCAGCATTGCTCTTGCCACGCGGAGAGAAGTCGGAACCGCCCTTGGCACCTCCCATCGGCAGCGTGGTGAGCGCATTCTTGAAGGTCTGCTCGAAGGCAAGGAACTTAAGGATGGAGGGATTGACGGAAGAATGAAAGCGAATGCCGCCCTTGTACGGACCGATGGCGTTGTTGTGCTGAATGCGATAACCCATATTGGTCTGCACGTTGCCCTTGTCGTCCACCCATGTCACACGGAAGGAGATGATGCGGTCAGGTATGCAAAGACGCTCAATGAGGTTGGCACGATCGAACTCGGGATGGCGGTTATACTCATCCTCAATGGTACCGAGAACCTGGCTCACAGCCTGGATGTACTCAGGCTCGTTGGGGAAGCGCTGGTTAAGACGCTCTACGATTTCTGTTGCTTTCATTGTTTTTTGTTGGTGTTTTTGATTAATATGATTATTATCCTTTTCTAAAATTCTAACTATATCTATCTTAAAATGCGCAACAGAAGCGCCTCTGCTGCCTTTAAATTCTTTTACGACTGCAAAAGTACGAAAAATATTTTATTTCGTCACATTTTTATACGGAAAATTTACTTTATGACACATTTCTTATTTAAAATAATGATTAAAGTCAAAACGCAGACTTCCACTACAGAAAAAATCCGCAAACGTTTGCATAAAAATGTCAACAATTAATGTAAAATGTGTGGGAACACGAAGAAATAATCAATAATTTCTTAAAATAAATCAAGAAAAAGTTTGTCAGTAATAAAAAAAACGATAACTTTGCATCAGTTATCCTGAAAACAATCTTTTTACCTTAAAGAAAGACTAATACCTATTGAAGATTTGAAGCGGTCGCCTGTGAAGGTTATCGCTTTTTTTTTGCTCTTAACCGAACCACATTTCATCAAGTTTTCAGATAATAACCATCACCCCGTTCCAAAATATTAAAATCACATCAGTTATGGACAAAGCAACAACGGACCACATAAAGTTTTTGGCAGACAAGTATGAGACGGAAGCCTTCCTCGCTTCCGACCCCAGCCAGTTCATGCACAAAGTCAGCGGAGACGCCAATCAGGAGACAATGGCTTTCATTGCCTCATGCCTCAGCTACGGATCACGCAAGCAGTTTTTCGGCAAGATACAGTATTTGCTGGACGCCTCTGAGGGCAATCCGTATGAATGGATAGGCTCTGGCAGATGGGAGGAAGCGCTGCCAGACACCACCGACTGCTTCTATCGCCTTTACACCTTCCATGACATGCACACCACACTCAGCACTCTCGCAAGCCTTATCAGCGAGCACGAATCGCTGAAGGCGTACGTAAACAAAAATGCCTCCACCGGCATTGAAGCGGTGGAGGCCATTTGCGCGTACTTTGCAGAGCATGAGGCAAACGCCATCATACCCAAGAACGCCAAGTCGGCATGCAAGCGTATATGCATGTTTCTGAGATGGATGGTGCGCGACGGGTCGCCCGTTGACCTCGGTCTGTGGTCTGACATCATGGACCGCCGCACGCTTATTATGCCCCTCGACACGCACGTAGTGCAGGAGTCGCTGCGCATGGGACTGCTGAAAAGTCGTACAGCGTCGATGGGAACGGCACGACGACTGACTGACGCCATGCTGGAGATATTCCCCGACGACCCGCTAAAGGGTGACTTTGCGCTGTTCGGACTTGGAGTGGACGAGGAGCGATAAGCATTTGCTCCCCATCCCGCCCGTTACTTCTTTATTACCTTCAGCACCTGGTCAGCGAAGCTACGCATGCCCTTGATGGAAGGATGGCTGCTCTTCTTGTCGATGTCGACGAGCTTTATAACGGGCACGTCGTAATGGGCACACACCTCATCCACGGAAGTGTTTATCTCCTCCTTCAACTCGGAATTGAGGATGAAGTAGACGTCCACGTTGGGATAATGATGGCGGATGTCGGACAACATCTTCGCCATAGCCGGACGGAATTTATAGAGGTCTGCCTTGGTCCAACCCGCATACTTGTATTCGCCCATCTTGACGCCAGCCCACGAGTCGTTGGTGCCGCCACAGATAAGGATGATGTCAGGATTGCCCAGACGGGTGCAGCGCGTCACGAAGGAACGGTCAGTATAGTCGTTGCCGCTGTATCCGGTGTTGCAGATAGTGGCGCCGGAGTACGACTCGTTCTTGCCCAACTTGTAGCCGCCTTCCTTTATCACCAGCCACCACCAAGTCTGCTCCACATCACACACATCCGTCATGTTCGTCTTTGCCGGTATTTTATACCAACAAGCTTGACCGGAGGGAATGAAGCCTTGATAAGTGGAATACGAGTCGCCAAGAATAGCGACGGTCTTGCGTGCCTGCGCACCAGCCTGCAACATAAAAAAGAACAGGCAGAGGAATGTCAAAATCTTTCTCATTATTATATTTAAATTTGTATATGTTAATAATATGATGCAAAGTTATACATTTATATTAACATTTGACGCTTCTAATCTTGTCTATTCGAACATAAATATGTAAATTTGCACGTATGAGAATAGACATCATTACCGTACTGCCCGAAATGCTTGAGGGCTTCGTAAACGAATCGATATTGGCACGAGCCCAGAAGAAGGGCTTGGCAGAAATACACCTCCATAACCTGCGCGACTACTCGACGAACAAGTGGCGCAGGGTGGACGACTATCCCTACGGAGGTTTCGCCGGCATGGTGATGCAGTGTGAGCCTATAGACCGCTGCATATCGGCGCTGAAAGCCGAACGCCACTACGACGAGGTGATATTCACGTCGCCTGACGGAGAGAAGTTTGACCAGCACATCGCCAACGACCTCTCAATGAAGGAGAACATCATCATCCTCTGCGGACACTACAAAGGCATCGACCAGAGAGTGCGCGACCATCTCATCACCCGCGAGATAAGCATCGGCGACTATGTGCTTACGGGCGGAGAGCTGGCTGCTGCCATCATGGCGGACGCCATCGTACGCATAGTGCCGGGAGTGATTGGCGACGAGCAGAGCGCACTGAGCGACTGCTTCCAGGACGATATGCTCTCAGCCCCCATCTATACTCGCCCTGCCGACTATAAGGGATGGAAGGTTCCTGAAATTCTGCTTAGCGGCAACGAGGCGAAGATAAAGAACTGGGAAATGGAGCAGGCAATGGAACGCACAAAGACGCTGCGCCCTGACCTGCTGGAGAAATAAAGAAACCTTTAACAAATATATTAACTGCCGTGGCATGACGTAAAGGATCAGCCCATGCCACGACTCACCTACTGATCCACTCCTTGAACCTTATGGAACAATTCAACCAAAACACACAACCCCAAGGCAATAACTCTCAGATGCCAAAGCCAGACAACAACATGGTGATGGCAATCCTCTGCACAGTATGCTGCTGCCTTCCGTTCGGCATCTACGCCATCATTAAAGCATCAAAGGTGAACGGCTTCTACATGGCAGGAATGTATAACGAAGCGGTGAACGCTGCTAACGAAGCCAAGAAGTGGAGCACAATCGGCATCATTACCGGTCTCGTTATTCAGGTAGTATACATGGCTGTCTATTTCTTTGTATTAGATGCGGCTGTTGACTAATAAGTACACATTTCTCGCATTAGCCCTGGCAGTCGGACTGATACTCTATCGCTTCAGTCCGACTGCTTATTGGTTTTGGCCCAAATGCCCGGTGAAGCTAATCACCGGACTGAGTTGTCCTGCCTGCGGCATACAGCGATTTGTCCACGCATTGACCAACGGCAACGTGAGGGAAGCTCTGGCATACAACTACTACCTCGTCTATGCCCTACCCTACGCCATGTGCGTGGTGACGGCTTATTACCTGCCGCAGTCACGGCTTAAGGTACGTATGACGGAGATATTCGAGGGAAAGATAGCCGTATGGCTATACATAATTACGTTCTGTATATGGTTTGTCGTAAGGAACATCCTGGACATATAAGAAACTAACATAAACATGTAACATAAAAATAAAAAACTATGGAAAAAGATCAAGCAAGCCAACTTATAGCTATGTATGGCGGAAGATTCCCCGACTATGCGCTGCACAGCATGCACACACAGCTTCAGAATATGGTCTATTCTGAGGCATCCATACGTTTGGCACAGTCAAAAGACCCGACAATTGTTCTTCTCATATCCATCTTCCTCGGATAATTCGGCATCGACCGCTTCTTCGTAGGCGACACCATGATGGGCGTGCTGAAGCTGATAACATGCGGAGGTTGCGGAATATGGACCATCATTGACTGGTTCCTGATTATGGGAGTGGCAAAAGACAAGAACTACGCCAGATTCAATGGAATATTCTAACTAAAACATAATGAACAAAAAATTCTTAATCGCTACATTGATTGCTGCTTCCACAACAGCAGCGGCTTACGCACAGGACGGACTACTTAAGAAGTACGCACAGCGTCTGTCAACCCCACGTCACTACGTGTGCTACCGCACTACGGAGAAAATAAAGATAGACGGCAAGCTGAAAGAGCATTCATGGAGCAAGGCTGCCGAGACAGAATCGTTCGTAGACATCAGCGGAGAGGGATTTCCCAAGCCCATATACGACACCAAGGCTCGCATGATGTGGGACAAAGATTACCTCTACGTAGCTGCCGTTATGGAGGAGCCCAACATCGTGGCTCACCTCACACAGCGTGACACCATCATCTATCACGACAACGACTTCGAGGTGTTTATCGACCCGACGGGCGACGGACAGAACTATTTCGAGATTGAGAACAATGCACGCGGCGTGGTGTTCGACCTTATGCTCGACCGTGCCTACCGCTCTGGCGGCAACTTCCACATCCAGTGGGACTGCCCGGGACTGAAGCTCGCAGTATCGCACGACGGCACTCTCAACAAGGAGAAGGACAAGGACCGCTCATGGACCGTGGAGATGGCGATTCCGCACAAGGCCATAACACGCAACTTCACCAATCCGTTGGTTGCAGGAAACATCTGGCGACTGAACTTCTCACGCGTGGAATGGCTGAAGAAGGGCGGACCGGAAGAAAACTGGGTATGGACTCCGACCGGAGAGATAAACATGCATGCTCCTAACCAGTGGGGCTTCCTGCAGTTCTCTTACAAGAACGTAGGCGGAGAGACAGAAGATTTCCGCTGCCCGTACAACATGGAAGCATACAAGTTGCTGTGGGCAATGTTCTATGCTCAGCTCGACAACCGTGAGAAGCAGGGTGCCTTCACCAGCTCGACGACTCTCCTCGGCGTCACCG
>OCMD01000271.1_pt1 | contig 12095 bp, 9 predicted proteins | sample 1496061 | NCBI WGS metagenome assembly OCMD01 (sample SAMN01760939, study PRJEB22395) | human gut metagenome | reverse complement strand
CCCCCCCAGCCACTCTATCATCTCCAGGTCCAGGTGGTTGGTCGGCTCGTCCAGCATCAGGAAGTCGGGTTCCGTAATCAGCACATTCGCCAGCGCCACTCGCTTCTGCTGTCCGCCGCTGAGCTGTCCCATCGGCTGTTCCAGGTTGGTAATGTGCAGCTGTGTGAGAATCTGTTTCGCCTTCAGCACCTTCTCCGGATCATCCTCATGATTGAAGCACGCCTGCAGCACACTTTCCTCCGGATCAAACTGCGGCGACTGCTCCAGATAGCCCACCTTCAAGTCGCGTCGGTAGATGATGTCTCCGCTCTCGTGGCCCTCTTTATCCATCAGCACCGACATGAGCGTAGACTTTCCCGTGCCGTTTCTCGCCACGAGTCCCACTTTCTGTCCTTCAGCGATAGAGAAGGAAATATTATCAAAAAGAACCTGTGCACCAAAGCGTTTGGTGAGGTTTTGAACGTCTAAATAGGGTATTTGACTAGCCATTTTTATTTTTTTTGTGCAAAGATAGGCAAAATATTTGGCAGAAACAAATTTTTTAATTATCTTTGCACACGAATTTATCAATCAATACCGTGTTTCCATTCAGAAACGCGACATTTCAGAAAGAAAATCATTAATATACAATATATAATATATGTATAGCAAAGAAGAATTACAAGCAAAGAGTGTCGTTCAGTTGAAGGACATTGCCAAGGAACTTGGAGCCAAGGTAAAGAAGAGCGATAACAAGGGAACCATCGTCTACGCCATTCTCGACGCCCAGGCAGAACAGCCAGCTCCTGAAGCAGCCCCTAAGCGCAAGCGCACCCGCATTGCAACCAAGAAAGAAGACCGTGTTTATTCCGTACACGGTAATGAAGGAGAGAATTTCGACGTGCAGAAGAACCAGGTATTGGGTCCTAACGGCGGCGAGACTGCTCCTCAGGCTATGAGCGAAACTGCCCCAGCCCCAGCGGTTGAGGAAGAAATCGAGTTCAGTCCGGCAGAGCAGAGTTTACAATCAGCTGCCCAGAAGCAGACTCTAAACCAATCAGGCGAAGACATCGAGGCTCAGGTACTTGCCAACTTCCCGAAACACCGCGGCAGAAGAAGCAAGGCTGAACTCGAAGCCATTGCAGAAGCCAGAGCAGCTGCCATCAGAAAGCATCAGGCGGTAAAAGCCGAGCTAGAAGCGCAGATGGCGAAAGATGCACAGGAGACGGCTAACCAGCAGGCTGCTACTGAGGCAGAACAACCGGAAGAGGCAACAGCCGATAACCAGCAGACTACTCCTGAGCAGGCAGCCGTTCCTGAAGAGCAGTTCTCTGCCGGAAACGCTGAGAGCGCTAACATCAGCGGCGATTTGCAGGCGATGCTCCAGGCTAAGATGAATGCACAGAACGCAGCAGCAGCTCCAGCTCCGGCTCCAGCTGAGGAGGCAAAGGAAGAAGCTACTGAAAAAACTGCAACCGATAAGAAACAGGAGTCAGCTCCTATCCACTATACTGAAGGTATGAAGGTAGAACTCGATGCAGACGGAACCTGGAAGGGTGATCCGGGCGATGGAACCGATTTCATCCCGGTAGTCGACATTCCTATCGAAGACCAGGCTGCCATTCCTACTGTCGACATCTTCGACCGTCCTACCACTCCACAGACTTCTCACCAGCACACACCTGCTGCTGCCCCTGCAGCCAAGAACAAGCAGGAAGCACCAGCCTACGATTTCAGCAATCTCGTGAAATCCAACGGTGTGCTCGAAGTGATTTCAGAGGGCTACGGATTCCTGCGCAGCAGCGATTACAATTACCTTTCTTCACCGGACGATGTTTATGTAGCATCCAGCTTCGTCAAGAAGTTCGGTCTGAAGACTGGCGATGTCATCGAGTGCAAGGTGCGTCCGCCTCACGAGGGCGAGAAATACTTCCCGCTCACCAGCATCATCAAGATCAATGGCCGTGACCCGTCAGAGGTTCGTGACCGTGTTCCTTTCGAGCACCTCACCCCACTCTTCCCTGATGAGAAGTTCAATCTCTGTGGCGACCGCCGCACCACCAATCTCAGCACCCGCATCGTAGACCTCTTCTCGCCAATCGGTAAGGGTCAGCGTGCGCTCATCGTGGCTCAGCCTAAGACCGGTAAGACCATCCTCATGAAGGATATTGCCAACGCCATCGCAGCCAACCATCCTGAGGCTTACCTCATGATGCTGCTCATCGACGAGCGTCCTGAGGAGGTTACCGACATGGCACGCACCGTGAATGCAGAGGTTATCGCCTCTACCTTCGACGAGCCAGCAGAGCGCCATGTCAAGATTGCCGGAATCGTGCTCGAGAAGGCTAAGAGAATGGTAGAATGCGGACACGATGTTGTCATCTTCCTCGATTCTATCACCCGTCTCGCCCGTGCCTACAACACCACAGCTCCTGCATCTGGTAAGGTGCTTACCGGTGGTGTAGATGCAAACGCCCTCCAGAAGCCTAAGCGTTTCTTCGGTGCTGCGCGTAACATCGAAGGCGGCGGTTCGCTCACCATCATCGCTACTGCCCTCATCGATACAGGTAGTAAGATGGATGAAGTCATCTTCGAAGAGTTCAAGGGAACCGGTAACATGGAGTTGCAGCTCGACCGCTCACTCAGCAACAAGCGCATCTTCCCTGCTGTCAACCTCATTTCTTCATCTACCCGTCGCGACGATCTGCTGCAGGACAAGACAACGCTCGACCGCATGTGGATTCTGCGCAAGTATCTGTCAGATATGAACGCTATCGAGGCGATGAGCACCATCCACAAGAATATGCAGCATACTCGCAACAACGACGAGTTCCTGCTCTCTATGAATTCATAACCCAAGTTTAGCAAGTGGTTTAAGTACGGGCTAGGAGCTTCTGCCCTTTCAGGGCGTGTGGAGCAAAAACTAGTATATAAAAGAAGAGAGATTTGAAAGAGAAGGGCAAATTCCATTTTCGGGATTTGCCCTTCGTGTTTTTTTACTGTTTAAAATCATTAAAAAAATATCGCATTTCATTTTTTATTCGTATCTTTGCTTATCTTAAACACAGAGGGGCGCAAAGCCCTAATATAAAATGTATAACTTAAAATCAAAAGAACCATGAGCAAATATTTTGCAGAATCAGAATTGATTATCAATGAAGACGGAAGCTGCTTCCACCTTCATCTACGCCCGGAACAAGTGGCTGATAAAGTAATCCTCGTTGGCGACCCAGGTCGCGTAGCCCTCGTAGCCTCCCATTTCGATGAGAAGGAATGCGAAGTCTCAAGTCGGGAATTCCACGCCATCACCGGCACATATAAAGGCAAGCGAATCACCGTGCAGAGCACCGGAATAGGATGCGATAATATCGATATCGTAGTCAACGAGCTCGATGCGCTGAAGAACATCGATTTCAAAACCCGCACCGAGAAACCCGAGCACACCACGCTCACCCTCGTGCGCATCGGAACCTGCGGCGGCCTGCAGCTCAACTGCCCTGCCGGAACCTTCGTAGCCTCGCAGAAGAGCATCGGTTTCGACGGACTCATCAACTTCTATGCCCGTCGCAACGAAATCTGCGACCTCGAAACAGAGGCAGAATTCAAGCGCCAGGTAAAATGGAACGACCAGATTGGCAACCCATACTGTGTAGACAACAATCCGGAACTGCTCAACCAGATAGCCGGCGATGATATGGTACGCGGAATCACCATAGCCTGTGGCGGTTTCTACGGACCTCAGGGCCGCGAACTCCGTGCCCCACTTGCCGACCCGGAACTTAATCAGAAGATTGAAGCATTCGAGTATAACGGTCTGCGCGTCAACAACTTCGAGATGGAGAGTTCAGCCCTCGCTGGTCTTTCCCTTCTCCTCGGTCATAAGGCATTAACCTGCTGCATGGTCATCGCCAACCGTCGTGCCCTCAGCGCCAACACCGGTTACAAGAGCACCATCGACAATCTCATCAAGGTTGTGCTCGACAGAATCTAGGTCCATTGCAGCAACACGCCCTGAAAGGGCAGAAGCTCCTAGCCCAGGGCAACACCCTGGGTTAAAACAGCAAACACCCCCTGTCGCCCTGTAAGGGCAAAAGCTTTAAAAGAAAGAAACAAATAAATGAAGAATCAAGAAGAATGTATCTGCGCCCTGGCAACCCCAGCCGGCGGTGCTATCGGAATTATCCGACTCAGTGGCTCCGACGCCATTACCCTCACCGACAAAATCTTCCAGTCTGCCAACGGCAAATCCCTGGAAGAAGCCAAGCCCTACACTCTGCATTATGGCGAAATAAAGGATAAGGATGGCAACACCATTGATGATGTACTGGTGAGCGTGTTCCGTGCACCCCACAGTTATACAGGCGAGAACTCCACCGAGATTTCCTGTCATGGCAGCCGATACATTCTTCAGCAGGTTCTCCATCGCTTTACGGAGGTAGGATGTCGCCAGGCAGAACCGGGCGAATACACCCGTCGTGCCTATCTCAACGGCAAGATGGACCTCTCTCAGGCAGAAGCCGTAGCTGATCTCATCGCCTCTACCAACAAGGCAACCCACAAGATGGCGCTCAGCCAACTGAAGGGTCATTTCAGCAACGAACTCTCCCTCCTTCGCGAAAAATTATTAAAGATGACTTCGCTCCTGGAGTTGGAGCTCGACTTCAGCGATCACGAAGAACTGGAGTTTGCCGACCGCAGCGAACTCCAGGCACTAGCCGAAGAAATCAATCACAAGATTACCACCCTCGCCCACTCCTTCGAAACCGGCAATGCCCTAAAGCAGGGAGTAGCCGTAGCCATTGTAGGCAAGACGAATGTGGGCAAGAGCACCCTGCTCAACCGTCTGCTCCACGAGGAGAAAGCAATCGTGAGCGACATTCACGGAACCACCCGAGACGTAATCGAAGACACCACCCTCATCGACGGAATCACCTTCCGCTTTATTGACACAGCCGGAATCCGCAAGACGGATGATGTGGTAGAAAACATCGGAATAGAGCGCACTTTCCAGAAGATGGAAGAGGCGAAGATAGTAATCTGGCTATTAGATGAGCAGCCGTCAGCCTCAGAAATCGAGGAGATGAAGCTGAAGAACCAGGGCAAGAAGCTGCTGGTAGTATTTAATAAGATGGATAAACTTGAGAATGATAAACTTGCATTCGATAAATTCACCCATTCCTGTGGCTCAGATTCCAGTGAATCAGAAGCCCCACTCTTCATCAGTGCCCGCACAGGCGAGAACGTTTCATCCCTGGAGCAGGCATTAGTAAAAGCCGCTGATATTCCTGAGATTACCGAGAACGACGTCATCATAACGAGTGCCCGCCACTACGAGGCCCTACTCCGTGCCCATGATTCCCTCTCCCGAGTATTGGAGTCGATGGAAATGGGCATGAGCGGCGACATCATCGCCGAAGACCTGAAAATGGTATTGGAAGAATTGGGTGAAATCACTGGCGGACAGATCAGTAGCCAGGAAACGCTAAATAATATCTTCAAGCACTTTTGCATCGGAAAATAAGTCGTGATAAACAACGATTAATATCGACAACAAATGATAGTTAAGGTGCTCAAAATGAGCACCTTTCTTTTTAGCCTTACTATTGGTTATAATCAATGGTAAGGCTTTTTTAGCACCTTTTTGTACCGCTCTTGTACCTCCACTTTTCAAGAGTAATAATTTGAGACTCCATTTTTGGCAAATGAGTGCAAGATTGCCGAGAGTTTTGGACAATGATGGACGATGATATAAGACTATTGAAAATAAACGGAGTAATGACAGACGACTTTTTCTACAATAAATTAAGTAAAAAAGTATAAAAAGCGTACAAATGACAGCAAGCAAAGAAAGAATTCTAAAAATTTGCGAGTATTGTGGGAAGAGCTTCTATGCATCAAAATCCACAACTCGTTATTGCTCCAAGCAATGCAACAGTTATGCCTATAAGGCAGCAAGACGTGAGGAGAAAGTAAAGATGGCTGAGACAATGAGCCACCGAAAAGCTTCCGAGAAATCCATGTCTGAAATCCTCGTGAAAGAATACCTCACTATTCAAGAGGTCGCTATACTTTTGGGACTAAGCAGACAGACCATATATAATATGGTGTATAGTGGTAAGTTGCGAGCATCCAAGATTACTTCTCGTTTATCTTTAATCAGAAAGCGAGATATAGATTATCTTGTTGATAGTTTGCCATACACCACCAAAAAAAGTGCTTTAAAAGAAGCTGTTCATGCAAACCGAGAGCTACCTGTTCCAGAATATTACTCTGCCAAGGAAATTGCAGAAGTCCACAATACTTACGAGACGGCCATCTATGAGATAGTCAAGAAAGTCAAGATTTCAAGAATATCCATACAAGGAAGAGTATATTGGAACAAGAAAGAGGTGGATGATTATTTTGCACACCTGTCTCCAGATCCAACCATCAGTGAATGGATGACTGTTATGGACATTCAACAGAAATATTGTATGACGAAAACAGCCGTATATAGTTTCGTTAGTCACAATGCTATTCCAAGAAAAATGGAAGGTAACAATGTTCTGTATTCCAAGCGTCATGTACAATTGGCAAAAGGTGAATCCGTAGAAGACCAACTTTATTATACAATACCGGAGGCCATAAAGTTGTATGGTTTAAGTCAGGACCAGATTTATAAGCGTATCAAGAAATACGCTATTGAAAAGGTGAAGATTGGCAAGTATATCAAGATTTCCAAGCGAGATTTAGAGAAAGCTATCGGCAAGCCTAAGGTTATTTAGCGGTTATCAAAAGGTTAAGTTGTACCCCATTACATAACTCTATTATTTTGCAATCGATTTCAAAGATCTCTTAATACGGGATCAATATATGAAACATAAGTATCACATTATAAAAAGTAAACATCATGGTAAATACATGTACAAGAGTTTCTCTTCGCCAAAGAGCGATTAAAAACGACCGTATTTCTCTTTATTTGGATTTCTATCCACCAGTACGCAACCCTGAGACTATGCAAATGAGTCGCAGGGAATATTTAGGTATCTATATCTATGCTCATCCAAAGAATGAGATGGAACGTGAGTTTAATACAGATATGCTCAACAAAGCAGAGGCCATCCGTTGTATCAGAACCCAATCACTCATCAATGAAGAATTTGGTTTTTTGGACAAAACACGGCAGAAAGCAGATTTTTTGGCATACTTTGAGAAGATGACATATAAGAAAGATGACAAGTGGACATGTGTCTACAAGCATTTCTTCAAATTTGTTCAAGGTCATTGTACATTTGGGGATGTGACAGTGGAACTTTGCAAAAAGTTCAGAGAGTATCTTCTGAATGCAAATCAGTTGAATCGAACAAAACAAAAGGTATCTCTCAACTCTGCAGCAGGTTACTACTCTACTTTCCGTGGTCTCTTAAAAATCGCCTATCGTGACAAGTGGCTGCGTGAGAACATCAATGACTATCTGGACAAGATTGAGCCACAAGATGTAAAGAAGGAGTTTCTTACCCTCGATGAAGTAAAGCGGTTGGCAGCTACTCCTTGCGATATACCTGTACTGAAGTCTGCCTCCCTCTTTGCTTGCCTCACAGGATTGCGAATCAGCGACATCTTAAAATTGCGTTGGGAAGACTTCGAGATAGCTCCCGACCAAGGCTATTGCTTGCGTATTCGTACCCAGAAGACTCAGACCGAGGCAACCTTGCCTATCAGCAACGAGGCACACGAACTATGTGGTGAACCAAGCACGGGTATCGTGTTCAAGGGATTGAAGCGCAGCATGATTAACCATCCCCTTAAAGCATGGTTGAAGAAGGCTGGAATCACCAAGCCATTTTCATTCCATTGCTTCCGGCACTCGTATGCAACAATCCAAATCGCCTTAGGCACAGACATTTACACGGTTTCGAAGATGCTTACCCATAAGAATGTAAGCACAACACAGATATATGCCGACCTCGTGAACGCAAAGAAAAGAGAGACAGCAAATAAGATTTCTCTTAAATAAATCCATTGCATTCATTTCATGGTGCCCGATATTGAAAAAATGTTCAATATCGGGCTTTTTAGTTAAAGGCTCCTAAAAGTTTTACGTGAGTCACGCGTGACTCACGTGTCAGTTTCTGCTGTTTTTCATATTTTTGCGCCACAAATAATTAATAATACGCAATATGAAACAGTTTAAAAAAGAATTTTTGACACAGCATTTATTGGTTTTGTGTGCAATGTCTATCATTGGTGCACTTGTTCGCAACGAAGCTATGCAATATGGTGTAGACACCTTTAGCTGCAACTTGACGTTCGTTATCTCAACCACCATACTGATGGTTGTTTATCTCCATGCATTAGATAGTATCGTACGATTGCTTGCCCCATGGTTTAAGCATATCTTTTGTAATACAGTAAACAATACAGAAAGAAAGCGTCTGTCTTCTATTGCTATCAATGAAACAAATACATATGACGAGGGGGAAGAGCTAAACCTGGAAGATGTAACTTTCGTCTATGCAGATGAAGCCTCTTCTTGTATTACAAGCTATGAACTGTTGAGACAGGAAGTATTGGAAGACAAAGCCAAAAAGGAAAAGGTCTTGTTAAACTCAGCTATCGGTTATACCAGAAGAACTTTTGCTGCCTACATGAAAGAGGAGCATTTGAACCAACTTTGTGACAACATCGCTATTTTCCAGTGTTGTGCCTCTACACACATGAGACATCATTCATTGATTGTTGATAAGGCTATTCGTACTATTGACTTAATGCATTATGCTTGGAATATAGGAAACCTTTTCAAGAAGAAAGGCATTGATACAGCAACCTTTATAAAACAAGTTTTTGCAGATGCATTGGTTGATGTGGAAATATCCACTATTATAAGGAAGTTAAGAATGGAAGGTACCTGCATCATTGAATTACTACCAAGCTTAGATGTTCAAGGCGGAATCAAGACACATTATTGTTGCTGATAAGCATTGAGCGGTTATTCAGAGGTTATATCTCAGTGATATTTATTCCCATTACATAACTCATTTACTTTGTACCCGAATAATAAAAATTGAACAGATATGATAAATGAAAGTATCACCTTTGATAAGTTACCACAAGCGGTATCTTATTTAACAGAACAAGTTATCGAGTTGAAGCAAATGGTATCAGCACTTCAACCTACATCATCAGCAAATAACCATATATTGGTTGAGATTGATGAGGCTGCTATTATTATAATGAAGTCGAAGCCAACCATTTATCGATTGGTTAACCAAGGCATTCTGCCATCCTATAAAAAAGGTAAGAAGCTATACTTCTATAAGGATGAGCTGCTTGCATGGATTGAGAATGGTCGAAAAGCTACCAAGGAGCAGAACCATTCTGAAATGCTAAAAGCCATGCAAGGAGGAATGAAGCGCAAACCCAAGTCAATGTATAATTTTTAACTCTATGCCAAATGACAGCTTTAAATAACAATAAGGAAACTTCCATCAATCCAATGATTATCATGGATAAGGCTATTGATGTGGGTACTCGCCTATCAGGAAGCCAGTTTCCCGTAAGCATCTTTCCTGCCAAGATTCAGAGAATCATCAAGGAGGTACACGAATGCCACAGTTTTCCTACCGACTATATATCAGCAGCCATACTCACTGCATTGGCTGTTGGTATCGGCAATACGCACTTGGCACAGATGAAACAAGGTTGGCTTGAAAGTCCTATCTTATACATGGCTCTTATCGGAAGACCAGGAGCCAACAAGAGCCACCCACTTAGCTTCGCTATGAAGCCATTCCTCGATTACGACTATGAGCAAAACAAGTTGTTCGAGGAGCAATACAGTAAGTTTGAGGAAAAGATGTGCATGTCTCGCAAGGAACGCATTGAAAATGGAGAGGATGGATTTCCGCAAGAACCTGTACGCAAACGTTTCTTGGTCTCTGATGTCACACCAGAAGGCTTGAGCTATATTCATGCACAGAACAAGAGGGGTTTATGCCTATGGACAGACGAGTTGTCTGCATGGTTCAAGAACTTCAACCGCTATAACAATGGTTCAGAGGAACAGTTCTGGCTATCTGTCTTCAGCGCCAAGACAACCATATCAGACAGAAGAAGTTCCAAGAGTTCCATTTTCATTAAACGCCCCTATATCTCAGTAATCGGAACCATCCAAAAGAAGATACTTAGTGAGTTGGCGAAAGGCGAACGCTCCAGCAACGGCTTCATCGATCGCATTTTGTTCGTCATGCCTAACCTTCAGCAGAAAGCGAGATGGAATGATCGAGAGTTGCCCGATAATATAGAGCGAGATTGGCAAACCATCATTCAACACCTTATTGATATGGAGTGTCCAATAAATGAGCAACAGGAAATCGAGCCTCATGTCTTATCATTCACAGAAGAAGCTAAGGCAAGGCTCTATGAATGGCAGCATCACTTCTCTGAGCAATGCGACTATGAAACAAATGATACAATTGTCAGCATCTATTGCAAGTTGGAGATATACATCATCCGTTTCAGTCTGATTATTCAATTGGCACGATGGACGTGTGGAGAATGTGATAAGGAAGCTATCGACCTGCTGAGTGTAGAGCGAGCCATCCGATTGACAGATTATTTCAAGAACTCTGCCATATCAGTACAAAATATCCTCAACGAGAATATGCTTACAGCTCAACAACAAGCAATCGTCAACCATCTTCCTGCAACATTCACCACTGCCCAAGCTCATGATGTCGCAAAAGAGAACGACATGAAGTCAAGGACATTGGAAAGATTTCTGAATGATAACATCGGAGTCCTATTTCGCAAAGAGAAACATGGAGAATATTCAAAGATTAACTCGTGACGGTATTGTCGGAATTGTCGCTTTTAATACCAAAAGCGACAAAACCGACAGAACCGCCACATAAAAAAGAAATGAAATGAGTACACATAGATTCATATTAGAGCCATACAAAGGCATCGCTACCCGACATACATGTCCAGAATGTCATAAGAAACGTAGCTTCGCCCGATATATTGACACAGAAGGGAAGATTGAGTTTCCTCCCTACGTGGGTCGCTGCAACCATGAGCAAAGTTGTGGTTATCACTTCACTCCCAAGGATTTTTTTGAGAAGAATCCCGAGAAGAATGAGACATTCACAAAGGATGAGACTATTTCATATAAGAAGAGAGAAATGCCGAAGCCATTACCCACTTCTTATATAGACGAGAACATCATGCGAAGTTCTCAGAAATGTTATGAGGCAAACAACCTTTTCTTGTTTCTATCTTCTCAATTCGGCGAAACAGCTACTCTGTCTTTGATGGAGAAATATCATGTCGGAACTTCCAAACACTGGACTGGTGCCACGGTATTTTGGCAAGTTGACAATCAAGGCAAGGTGAGAACTGGTAAGGTAATGCTCTATTATCCCGAGACAGGTAAGCGAGTAAAAGAACCATACAACCATATTTCATGGGTACACTCGCTTATCCCCCACAAGAATTTCAATCTCTGTCAATGCTTCTTTGGTGAGCATCTTATCAATGTAGCCAAGACCAAGCCTATAGCATTGGTTGAAAGTGAGAAGACAGCCTTGATAGCCTCCTACTATCTTCCTCAATTCTTATGGATAGCAAGTGGTGGTAAGAATGGTTGCTTTAACACGAAGTCGTTATCTGTTCTGAAAAACAGAGATGTGGTCTTATTCCCTGATTTGGGAGCGACAACAGTTTGGCAAGATAAGCTGCCAATGATGCAAGTTCTCGGCATCCGTGCAACGCTTTTCGACTTTTTAGAGCATCAAGCCTGCGAAGAAGATAAAGCTAAAGGCTTGGACATTGCTGATTATTTGCTCAAAATCAAGCCTGCAGGAGCAAAACTACAAGCCCTCATCAAACAGAATCCTGCCATTCGGAAGTTGATAGATGCCTTCAAACTCGAAATTGTTGACGAGCCTCAACCACGTTTCCGCACTCCTAAAAGGCAACGTGGTTTCAGACTCTGAGATGATTTGAGAAATCGAGGTATCTGACGATAGCAAGTTATGTTTTGAGTTACTCAAAACCTTTCGAGTTACTCTCGAAAGCACTTGCCTATCGGTAGATACCTCTCCAAAGTCGAGTATCTGAATCAACCTATCGGTAAG
>OCMD01000263.1_pt1 | contig 12286 bp, 10 predicted proteins | sample 1496061 | NCBI WGS metagenome assembly OCMD01 (sample SAMN01760939, study PRJEB22395) | human gut metagenome | reverse complement strand
CGATTCTACCTTTTTACAACAAAGGTACGAAACTGTCTTTAGCAATCATAGTTTTACCTTGATTATTTTGGAGTTTATGCGACTTCGTCGCAATCTTCTGCAAACTTAGAGGTCATTAGAAAAAAAATCTTGTCATTCTCTAACATGTCTTCTTGTCTAAAAAACATGTCCTCATGTCCGCCATGCAAATATCGTACAAAGAGTAAAAAGCTGTTACAAAATAAAAATTGATTATAGAGTTTTAGTTTGCTGTTTTTACGGTGTTTTGCTGCGAAAACAGTACCCACGTTTAACAACAAAGCCTCTTTTACACTCTGATTGTGGAACTTTCATAGTGTAAAAGAGGCTTTATTGTATGACAACAGTGGCTGTATTGGAGTGTAAAAGTGGCTCTATAGCGGAAAAAAGTGGCTCTTTTGCGAGTCTGATTTCATAACGCTTCGTCCGAAAACCGTATAACACGCTGTGTATAAGCGTGTTGTTCCCAAACGCTCAAAACTCAAGAATTTCGCACCAAAGATTTTGTTGTGCGCTGGGCTCATAGTATTGAGCATTAGAAATGCAAATATTGTATACTGCAGAACCACCGAAGAGCTTACTTTGTCTTCACGATGTCGAAGAGATAAGTCAGCTTTATTACGATGTTTGAGTGATTGGAGCGGGCGAAATAGTCGCGCTTTGAGTCGCCGTAGATGTTGCCAAGACCGTAATAATAGCGGCCTTCGAGGAGGAAATGTCCTACTCGCGGAAGCGCCAGCTCCATTCCTAAGCCGGCTGCAATGCCGTAATCGAACTTGTTCTCTACTGACATCGTGTCCTGGGCGCAGGTCAGATTGGAACGGTCAGCGAGGTTGCGGTCAGCAAAGTTGAAGTTTGAGACTGTCTTCTCTCCAAGCAGATAGCCGAACTGCGGACCTGCCTTGAAGAAGAACTGCAGACCCTTGCGCTCCTTACCCCAGGCGAGGTGCGCGAAGATGGGCACCTGTATGTAGTTGAGGTCGCGCTGGTAAGCCTCCGCCAGTCCTGTCTTGGCGTTGATGACGGGCTGATCGTCGGAAGTGAGGATGTTCTCCTTCCATCCTATTCGGGCGTAATTCACCTCCGCCGCAATGGAGCAGATGGTGCTGAAATACTTCTCGCACGTATAGCGCATGGACAGTCCCATGGTTATGCCGCCATGTCCCTGCTGCGTCACCTTCGGCGTAAAGCCCACATTACTTATTATATAGCCGGCATTCACACCGACGGAGAGGTCGTTGCGGTGGTCGCCAATCTGTGCGTCTGCGCTGACGTGAGACGTCATGAGCAAGGCTACGGCAGCGGCAAGACCGCATATTCTGTGTTTAAGACTTGTCATTCTTAATGGTTTGTTATGAATCAATAGCTTATCGACTCTATGCTGCGGTTGTTGCGATAATGCACGAGCATGAACGATACGTTCTGCATGCCTCTGTCAGACACGCGCATAAACTTCAGCGGGGTCTGCATGGGGGCGTACGTGGTCTGCTGCTTCGTGCCCTTGAAGGCTGATCCGTACGTACTGATGCCACGCAGGAAGAACTGTGCCTGGTCATAACCTGTGATGGCAAAGCGGGGAAGCGCCTCACGCATGTCCGACTTGAACCACTGGCGATAAGTGCGCTCGAAGTTCTTGGTGCGCTGTGCCACGGAATTATAGTAGAAGGATGTGGGGATGTATGTGTCGTACTTGTGATAATACTCGGTATAAGGCTTCGTATACATCAGCCATTCCGTATAGCCAAAGAGTGAGATGCGCATAGCGGGGCTCGACTTCTTGAGGATGTCAAGCTTGGCAAACACCGAGTTAAGCTCCGGCGAACGTGCCGTATTGAGCACCACCACGTTACGCTTAGTAGTGTTGAACGCCTTGGCGAACATCGGGTCTGACGACTTCAGGTTGGTGATGCTGCATGTTATGCCTTTCTCCTGAAGACGCTTGCGGAGGCTGGTGGTGAAGGTGCCCTTGTTGCTTGTGGCGTCGTTACAGTCAACGACCACCACGTGCGAGTCAGAGAAACGCTCCATGAAGGCGTTCACGGCTACAGCCGTAAGCTGCTCCGGCGACTGATAGACCTGGAAGATGTGGTCGTTCTTAGCCACCTCGCCACCGTTGATGGAGAACGGGATGACCAGCTTTATGTCGTTCTTGCGGCAGAAGTCGGCTATGGGCTTCACCTGCGGCGTATAGAGCGGACCGAAGATGATGTCGCACTTGGCTGCAGCAGGATCGGCGAGCGTCGTAGCCACATTGGCGTCAATGGGCACGTTCCATGCCTGCACGTTGGTCTTGATGCCCTGTGCCTTAAGGCTGTCGCATGCCATCAGCACGCCGCGATAATACTCCACCATGCGCTGTCCGTCGCCGTCAACATTGTGAAGCGGAAGCATCACGCCCACACGCACCACGCCCATTTCCTTTTTCTTGCCGGCAGCAGGCGCAGACGGCGTAGCAGGACGAGCGGTCTCAGGAGACTGTGCCGGGGTGTTCACCTTGCTCATCGTGGGGAACGGGATGAGGAGCTGGTCGCCCTTCTTAAGCACATAGTCAGACTTCTTCATGCCGGGATTGGCGTTCTGAAGTTCTTCTATGGTGATATTGAATTTCTTGGCAATGCCGTATATCGTGTCTTTCTTCTTCACCTTGTAAAGGTCCTGCCACTTCACATTCTGACCGCCTGACACCATGGCGACCGCGAGGGCACACATGCATAATAGCATTCGGAGATGACGTCTCATATTGTTCTGAATTTTAGTTTGTATACCTTGATTTTTGTGCAAAAGTACATAAAATATATTGTTCTGAGAAATTTTTCATTAACTTTGCATAATAACCAAACAGGCATGAATATGAAACACATCATAATACTTCTTGTCGCCCTTACCTGCTCGTTCCTGCAAGTAAAGGCTGACGACATCCCCACCATCGACCCACAAGCCACTTTCATAACCTCCGAAGGAGAAGAGACGGGCACGAGCTATCAAGGTTCGGCTCCGCTCACCGTACGCTTCGCTGCCAACGCGGAGAACGTGGGGGCATGGAGCGCGCACTACGAATGGAGATTCACGAAGGAGGGAAACGACTCGCCATACCTTGTCAGATACGAGGAGGACACGGAATACACGTTCACGGAGGCTGGCGCTCACCGCATAGTGCTGTACGCCACGTTCACCAACGCCGGCGATACGGTGGCTTACACAGAGGAATACTGGTCGGAGAACACGCCCATTACCGTATCTATTTCAGAGAGCAAGCTGGACATGCCTAACGCTTTCTCGCCGAACGGCGACGGCATCAACGACATATATAAGGCTAAGAGCGGACATCAGAGTCTGGTGGAGTTTCATGCCTACATCTTCAACCGTTGGGGACAGAAGCTCTACGAATGGACCGACCCTGACGGAGGATGGGACGGCAAGTATAACGGAAAGGACGTAAAGCAGGGCGTCTACTTTGTGCTCGTAAAGGCAAAGGGCGCTGACGGAAGAAAATATAACATCAAGAAAGACGTAAACCTGCTTAGAGGTTATACGGAAACTTCAGGAACGACGGGCGGCGAATAAGCCCCTGACACACTACATCAAAGCTTACACATGAGAGATATGAGCAACAACGACATGGAAGAGGGCAAAATAAACGTATGGGGCGCACGTGTGCATAACCTTAAGAACATCGACGTGGAGATTCCGCGCGGCAGCCTTACGGTCATCACGGGCCTTAGCGGTTCGGGCAAGTCGTCATTGGCGTTCGACACCATTTACGCTGAAGGACAGCGCCGATACATCGAGACGTTCTCGGCGTATGCACGCAACTTTCTCGGCGACATGGAACGTCCGGACGTTGACAAGATAACCGGACTCAGCCCTGTAATCAGCATAGAACAGAAGACCACCAACCGCAATCCACGGTCCACGGTGGGCACCACAACGGAGATTTATGACTATCTCAGACTGCTTTTCGCACGTGCGGGCACGGCTTACAGCTATGCCACCGGCGAGAAGATGGTAAGGTATACGGAGGAGAAAATCATCAACATGATTGAGACCGACTATGCCGACCGACGCATTTACATCCTCTCTCCTCTCGTAAGACAACGTAAGGGACATTACCGCGAACTCTTCGAGAGCTTGCGGAGGAAGGGTTATCTCTATGCCCGTGTGGACGGGGAGATAAAGGAGATAACGCAGGGCATGAAGACTGACCGATACAAGAACCACAACATTGAGGTGGTGATTGACAAGATGCAGATGCGCAAGGGATTCGAAGACCGACTCAGAAAGACCGTAGAGACTGCCATGAGGCAGGGCGACGGACTCATTATGATTCTGGACAAGGACTCTGGCGTAGCGAAGAACTTCTCAAAGCGACTTATGTGTCCGACGACGGGTCTCAGTTATCGCGACCCGGCTCCTAACATGTTCTCGTTCAACTCGCCTGAAGGTGCCTGCCCGAAGTGTAAGGGATTAGGATACGTCAACGAGATTGACATGAAGAAGGTCATTCCCGACGACACCTTATCCATATATCAGGGAGCCATTGTGCCGTTGGGAAAATACAAGAACCAGATGATTTTCTGGCAGATAGGTGCCATACTGGAGAAGGCGGAATGCACGCTGAAGACTCCCGTGAAGGACATTCCGGAGGATACGCTCGACGAAATCCTCTATGGTTCGCTTGAGCCTGTCAAAATAGACAAGGAACTGGTTCACACCTCTTCCGACTACTTCACAACGTTCGACGGCGTGGTAAAGTATATGCGCTCCGTGATGGAGAACGACGACACGGCAAGCGGGCAGAAATGGGCTGACCAGTTTCTCGCCGTATGCAAGTGTCCGGAATGTCAGGGCATGAGGCTCAACAAAGAGTCGCTCTCTTATCGTGTCTGGGACAAGAACATCTCTGAACTTGCCAACATGGACATCAAGACGCTCATGACTTGGCTGGACGAGGCGGAGAAGCATCTGGACGAACGTCAGAAAGCCATTGCTACGGAAATACTCAAGGAGATACGCACACGCATAAAGTTTCTGCTGGATGTCGGACTGGACTATCTGTCGCTCAACAGACAGTCTGCCACGTTGTCCGGAGGTGAGAGCCAGCGAATAAGACTTGCCACGCAGATAGGTTCGCAACTCGTGAACGTGCTCTACATTCTGGACGAGCCGAGCATCGGTCTGCACCAAAGAGACAACGAACGCCTGATACGCTCGCTGAAGGATCTTCGCGATATCGGCAATACGGTGGTGGTGGTGGAGCATGACAAGGACATGATGCTCAGCGCCGACTATATCATCGACATCGGTCCGATGGCAGGACGCAAGGGTGGCGAGGTGGTGTTTCAGGGCACACCGAAGGACATGCTCAAGACGCACACCATAACAGCCGAATATCTTAACGGCATACGCACCATTGCCGTGCCCAAAGAAAGACGCAAGGGCAACGGCAAATTCATAACCATACGCGGAGCCAAGGGCAACAACCTGAAGAACGTGGACGTCAGCTTCCCGCTTGGAGAGCTGATTGTGGTGACGGGTGTCAGCGGTTCGGGAAAGTCTACTCTCATTAACGAAACGCTCCAGCCCATCCTCTCACAACATTTCTATCGTTCGCTGAAGAAGCCGATGGCGTATGACAGCGTGGAAGGCATAGACAATATAGATAAGGTGGTGAACGTAGACCAGTCGCCATTGGGACGCACGCCACGATCAAACCCTGCCACCTACACGGGCGTGTTCAGCGACATCCGATCGCTCTTCGTGGGTCTGCCGGAAGCCAAAGTGCGCGGATATAAGCCGGGACGCTTCTCCTTCAACGTGAAGGGAGGACGCTGCGAGACGTGCAAGGGCAACGGTTATCGCACGATAGAGATGAATTTTCTGCCGGACGTGATGGTGCCCTGCGAGGTTTGCCACGGCAAGCGATATAACCGCGAGACTCTGGAGGTGCGCTATAAAGGCAAGAGCATTGCCGACGTGCTGGACATGACCATCAATCAGGCTGTGGAATTCTTCGAGAACGTGCCTGCCATCCTACAGAAGATAAAGACCATTCAGGACGTGGGATTGGGATACATCAAGCTCGGACAACCTTCCACTACGCTGTCCGGAGGCGAGAGCCAGCGCGTAAAGCTTGCCACCGAACTGAGCAAGCGCGACACGGGCAAGACGCTCTTCATCCTGGACGAACCTACCACCGGTCTGCACTTCGAGGACATCCGCATTCTCATGGACGTGGTGCAGAAACTCGTCGACCGTGGCAATACGGTGGTAATCATCGAGCACAACCTCGACGTCATAAAACTGGCTGACCACATCATCGACATAGGTCCGGAAGGCGGAATAGGCGGTGGACAGCTTGTGGCACAAGGCACACCGGAGGAAGTGGCTAAGTCAGGAAAGGGATTTACGAGCAGGTTCATAGCTGAAGAGCTTGGCTTGAAATAAGCAAACATAATAAGGAGATAATAAATGAAAATAGAAATAAGAAACCTTAAGAAGATGTTCGGAACCAAGACAGCCGTGGACATAGAGAAGGCGGACATCCATGACGGGGAGATTCTCGGACTCGTGGGAAACAACGGAGCGGGAAAGACCACGCTCTTCCGCCTTATTCTCGACCTTCTGAATGCCGACGAGGGAAGCGTGATGCTTACGCCGAACATGAAGGACGGTACAGAACCGACACACATCAATCCTGCCATGAGCGAGGAATGGAAGCCCTTCACGGGATCGTACATTGACAGCAGCTTCCTTATCGACTTCCTTACAGCGGAGGAATATCTGGAGTTTGTGGGTAAGGTTTCGGGCATGTCGAAGGAGGACGTTCACAAGGAAATAGCCCAATACGAGATGTTTATGAACGGTGAGGTATTGGGACAGAAAAAGTATATACGCGACTTCTCTGCCGGTAACAAGCAGAAGGTGGGCATCGTGGCTGCATTGCTCACACGCCCGCAACTCGTCATCCTCGACGAACCGTTCAACTTCCTTGACCCCAGCAGTCAGAACCATCTGAAGAAGCTGCTCGTGGAATATAACAAGACGGAGGGTGCTACCATACTTATTTCGAGTCATAACCTGCAGCATACGACGGACATCTCTACACGCATCACTCTTCTGGAGCATGGCGTCATCATAAAAGACCTTGACAATAAGGACGGAGGCGCTGAGAAGGAACTGGAGGAATATTTCAATGTATAGCCAATGGTCTATACATTATATAATAATATCCCCTACATTATCTTATAGCCATAAGCCGAGCGATACATGTCCTCCAGATAATAAGAGAGGCAGAAGAAGAGGGTTATCGCCACGTAAACAAGGACGAGTTGTGCGCCGCTGAAGCTGATGTTGTCGATGCTGGCACCCGGAATCGTAGCTATCCAGTCGAGTGAAGAATTGAGAACGGCGACAATACGGTCGAGCAAGTAGGCTATCAGACGCGGAAAGAACGGCAGACTGACGAACGCCATAATGTAGAAAACGAGCGACAGATAGACTATGAGCGTGACGGCAGGGATGGCTATGTAGTTGGCTAAAAGGAAATAACAGGAGAAGCGCCCGAAATAATAAATGATGATGGGGGCTACCATCACCTGAGCAGCCATCGACACCTTGAACATCGTCCATATCCAGTCCACCACGCGATGACTCTGAAGATAACGCGGCTTGATGATGTAATGGAAGCGCTCGTTGAACGCCAAGATGCCGAAGACGGCAAGGAACGACATCTGAAAGCCTACGTCCCAAAGGCTCATCGGATTGCCAAGGACGAGCACCACGACCGCTATGCCCAACGAATTGAGCGACTGCGGTTTGGCTGACATCAATCCGAAGAAGGCAAAACACGTGTACATGACAGCCGAACGCACAATGCTGGACGACATGCCCACCATCAAGGCATAAGCCCAAATGGACAGAATAAGGACCAAATTGCCGATTATGAGGCGACCCATGGACGACCCGAACGGGATGAGAATGGCGGCAAGAAGCATGAATATGATGCCGAGATGAAGACCGGAAAGAGCGAGCACGTGCGACACGCCCACTACAGAATAGGTTTCGCGGGCTGCATCCGAAAGGGCTGTCTTATCGCCCAACGTCATCGCTCCCACTATGCCGTAAGCGTCATCGCTCACCCCGTAGGCAGCAAGGTGGGTCATGGCTTTACGCCGAACTCGGTCGAGCACGATGGACAGGCGTTTCGGCATTGACAGACTGTTAAGGCTGAGCACCTTGCGGGCACAACTGCCATAGGGGACATACGTGCGGGCTATCACGTCATGCACTTTCAGCCAACGCCCGTAATCGAAGTGGCTGTCACGTCCTTTCCCAGCCGTTCCCCTCTCCCACTCCGCCTTTTCCAGGCGCGAACATACCACAAGACCATCGCCGATGACAAGCTGACGTGCATCCACGCCCGTGCCATCGTCTTCATACTGATAGTCTTTTTTAGGAAAGAAGGCAATGATGCTATGCCCGGCAAGCCTTCCTTTCGTCACCGCAAGCTGGCACTTTACAGAACGTTCTTTCTCCACCGGTTGGGTTTCCACGACAGCCTCATAAGACTCTGGGGCATCGGAGAAAGAGACATTATAATCCTCAAGAAAACAAGTGGTGCGCCACAAGCCTCCTGCCACCACCATAATAAAAAGCACAACAGTCTGAAAAATGGGATGCTTGCGCAAAAAGAAATAGGATGCGACAAACGCGGAAAGCAATGCCACATACGTCCACATCCACACACAAGAAGGAACGCGACAGTCCAAGGCGTCGCCAATAAGCACTCCCACGACAAGGAACAAAGCCACACGCAGGAAGGGCCAAAGCTGTACACGTCCGTTAGTTATCATTAGCTGTTATCTTTATTATGGTATTCTTATAGTTTCGATCCTTCAAGTCGCTTAGGGCAGAAACTGTCGAAGGGACAGTCCTTACAATGAGGCTTTCGGCTTGTGCAGACATAACGACCATGAAGGAGCAACCAATGATGGGCACGTGACAGACTGTTAGCCGGAATGTGCTTCTTTAGCTGGGTCTCCACCTTGAGAGGCGTGTCAGCAGAAGCGGGGACGAGTCCGAGACGATGACTTACACGGAAGACATGCGTGTCGACGGGCATAGCTGCCTGTCCGAAAGCCACAGCCTGCATCACATTGGCGGTCTTGCGTCCTACGCCAGGCAGACGCAGTAGACTATCGAAATCTTCCGGCACCTCTCCGTCATAGTCTGCCATTATCATTTGCGACAGTTCGACAAGGTGGCGTGCCTTGGCATTTGGATAGCTGACGCTCTTTACGTATTCGTAAATCTCAGCCTCGTCAGCCTCAGCCATTGAGCGTGCGTCAGGATAATGAGCGAACAGATCGGGCGTGACCATATTGACGCGCTTGTCCGTGCATTGGGCGCTTAGCACAACAGCGACAAGCAGCTGAAACACGGAGCCGAACTCAAGTTCAGTGGTCACTTCGGGATGCAGTTCGCGAAAGTACGAAAGCACACGTGCGTATAATTCCTTCTTTGTCATAACCATTTTTTAGGCTGTAAAATTACAAAAATAAATGGTATGGGCAAAAGAAATGACAGGCTTACTTAAAAAAAGAAGGCGTGTCAGAACATATAAACATAAGTCTATACGTTCCGACACGCCTTCAACATAATTATTCATTTGTCCCTTATATATTCTTATATATTAAGGAACCACCTTTCTCTTACTTCTTCTTAGAGTCCTTAGCCTTCTCTGTTGTGGCAGCGGGCTTGTAAGCCTTGTTCAGACCAGCGACAACCTCGTTGGTGATATCGTGTGCCTTGTCAGCATAGAGGATGTTGTCACCTGCCTTAGAGAGGATGAGAGTGTACTTCTTGTCCTTGTTATATACGGCAAGGAAGTGCTGGATAGAGTCGCGAAGAGCTTTGTTATAGCTCTCTGTCTCCTGCTGGAACTCACCGCTCAAACGCTGGTTGAGCGACTGGAGGTCAGCGTTCTGTCTCTGAAGCTGAGACTGGATGGCCTGTGCCTGCTCACGTGTGTAAGCGTTCTGCTGTACCTTCTGCTGGAAGTTAGCTGCTGCTGCCTCGAGCTGCTGCTGCTTCTGTGCGAGAGTGTTCTGGATGTTCTGTCCCTTCTTCTGAAGAATCAACGAATAGTCCTTGCAGAACTTATACTGAGACATGATGCTGTCCACCTCTACGTATGCTATCTTTGTCTGTGTGGCTGCGGGCTGTTCTGCTGCGGGCTTCTCGTCAACCTGAGCCTTCGACTTGTCGCATGACGACATTGAGAAAGCTGCAAGAGCAGCAATCGCCATTGTACCGAAACTGATTTTCTTGTTCATTTTTTTATAATTGTTTTCTTGTTTTTCTAATATGCACGGTTCTTCTCGCGTGCCTCACGATCCTGATCCATCACACAGTGGATGCCCTGCTTGCGCAGTCCCGGATTGTCATGGACATGCTGTGAAGAGAACTTTCCGTTCCTTCGGATTATCACCTTCACGGACAACAGAGCGACAGATACTGCCACTATTAATAATGTCAAGAGAAGAAGTTTTATCATCGCTTAAACGTTTTTAACTTTCTAATATGACTTAATAATTAAAATAAGTCAACTAATTTTGTTTTGTCTCCACTTTTCCATTATCTTTGCATTATCAATGTAGATAAAGACGGAAATGCCTCCCTCTATACAAGGAACGGCATCAGACCCGCTCTCATGAAGCTAATGCAAAGGTAATGCAAATCAGCCGCATGACAAAATAAATTATCGAAAATTCAGATTATTGTACTTATAACATAAAGAAATTTAAAGAAAAAATGAGTAATTGCGAATTGAAACCTGCTCGCGTGTTCGAGCAGTTTGCTGAAATCAACAAAATTCCGCGCCCGTCAAAGCACGAGGAGCGCATGATTGAGTACTTACAGGACTTTGGTAAGAAACACGGACTTGAGACCGTAACCGACGAGACCGGTAACGTAATCATCCGCAAGCCCGCCACTAAGGGTCACGAGAATGCACCTACGCTTATTCTCCAGAGCCACATGGACATGGTGTGCGATAAGCTCGTAGACGTAGACATCGACTTCTTCAAGGACTCTATCCAGACTTACGTAGACGGTGAGTGGCTCAAAGCTAAGGGCACCACTCTCGGTGCTGACGACGGCATCGGTTGTGCCATCGAGCTTGCCATCCTCGACAGCGACGACATAGAGCACGGTCCGCTGGAGTGTGTGTTCACACGCGACGAGGAGACCAGCCTTACTGGTGCTATGGGCATGAAGGCTGGATTTATGAAGGGCGACATGCTCGTAAACCTTGATTCTGAGGACGAGGGTCAGATCTTCATCTCTTGCGCCGGTGGCAAGACCACAAGTGCCAAGTTCACCTTCGAGCGCGAAGAGGCTCCTGCCGGCTACTTCTTCCTCAAGGCTTCCATCAAGGGTCTGAAGGGCGGTCACTCTGGCGACGACATCAATAAGAAGCGTGCCAACGCCATCAAGATTCTCTCTCGCTTCCTCTACAAGGAGCAGGATAAGATGGATCTTCGTCTGGCTCAATTCAACTCTGGCAAGCTCCACAACGCCATTCCTCGTGACGGCATCATCGTATTCGCAGTTCCTGCAAACGAGAAGGAAACAGTACGCGTGGACTGGAACGTCTTCACAGCCGACGTGGAGGAAGAGTTCCACGTAACTGACACAGCTATGGAGTTCGGTCTTGAGAGCACAGACGCTGAGGCTGTTATCGCCAAGGATTGCTCAACACGCTTTATCCGCTGCATGCAGGCCATCGACAACGGCGTATTCGCAATGTGCCAGGACGAGGCTCTCGCATGGATGGTGGAGACATCCAACAACGTGGCAAGCGTAATCACTTCTGAGAACGAAATCAACATCGTGGCATCACAGCGCTCTAACGTAATGAGTAACCTCGAGAACGAGACCAACACCATCAAGGCTGTGTTTGAGCTGGCTGGTGCTGAGGTTAAGATGAGCGACGGCTATCCCGCATGGAAGATGAACCCGGACAGCAAGCTGACAAAGGTGGCTGTAGAGTCTTACAAGAAGCTCTTCGGCAAGGAGCCTATCGTTAAGGGCATCCACGCTGGTCTGGAGTGCGGTCTGTTCTCAGAGCGCTATCCGAACCTCGACATGGTTTCGTTCGGTCCTACTCTCCGTGACGTTCACACACCGGACGAGCGTCTGCACATCCCGACCGTACAGATGGTTTGGGATCACCTGCTCGACATCATGAAGAACCTGTAATAACAGA
>OCMD01000260.1_pt1 | contig 12488 bp, 15 predicted proteins | sample 1496061 | NCBI WGS metagenome assembly OCMD01 (sample SAMN01760939, study PRJEB22395) | human gut metagenome | reverse complement strand
ATTTATTTTTATCCTTTGTACTTAAACACTTTAACCATATCCTTGTCACCACCCACAAGCTGGCTGCATCTGTTCAGCATTCCGGTGTCGGAGAAACCGCATTTCACCATGACCTTTCCTGATGTTGGGTTTCCGGTGAAATGATCTGCCCGGATGTTTTCTAAATGTTTCTTTCATTCAAATCTGATCATTTTTGCAAGTTCCATAAAATAGTCATTCGACCAAATATCTAACTCTTTGGGATTCCTGACAAAAGGCAACACATCTGCCTTTATTTGATTCATGTCTGCCATGGCAAGTCTTTCATTCAGTTTTTGAAGGAACGTCTCCTTGTCAAGCTCTTCGTGATTGAACTGCAAGGCTCTTTCGCACAAGTGAGTAAAGTCAAGAGGAACATTGTGGCGAACATACCATTCGAAGTCATACCAATCACGTCCCTTAACTCTGTTCTTCCAGGCACGATACACCAGTGCATGCATCTTTCCTGCAAAGAGGGCTGGCAAAGTGAAACATCGTGTCATGAAAGATTGGGGGAGCAGAAGCAACTTCTGTTCTGTTTGAAATTTCAAAGGAGGTTGAGTATCAACTTCAATCTTGATCTTGACAGATTTCTCAGTTTGGAATGTAATGTCATATACATCTGTGTTGTCTTTCAGAAAGGCAGACTCCACTTTTCCAAAGTTCTTTTTGTCCTTCTTTCTGATTTCAACCTCTCTACCCACCATAGCGAATTGGTCAATGATGGGCTGAAAATAATGTGTAAAATCAAAGTTTTCATTCGGAGCAAGCAGGGAAAAATCCATATCCTCAGAGAAACGATGCAATCCATGGAATATACGCAGACATGTTCCACCATAGAAAGCTGCCTCGTTGAAAAAGCCACCATTGTAAAGACCAGAAAGAATAATCTGCTGGTTGACCTCAAAGATAGCATTGCGCTTTTGCAGCTCGGTCGTTATGTCATAGCTCGAAAGCATTTGATTGAATATCTCGTTTGTGTTCATTTCCTTAAATATTTAATTAGAGTTTCTATGGATTTAGACTTTTTTCCAACCTGAGCATATCGTTCAAATATACTTATGTCCATATTTCTGAAATCATCTATTTCCATTCGGATGTCCTCCTCCAGATAGTTCTCTACATCCTTCTGGTAACGTAAATTAACCTTTGGAGAATTTGCGATTAAGTCACAGAGCGCTTTTTCTGGTGTTGCCATCAGAAAGGCGTAACTCTGCATGTTGATGCTTGTAATCCCTATTGAAAAGGCTTCTCTTGACATGTTCTTATACTCAAAACGCCCGACAGGAGTATCAAAACTACGGGAGTGCTTTAGTGTCATAGACTGAGTAGTGTAAACAGCTTCTGGTATTAATCCATAATAACGTAATGCTGTCTGCATTGACACATACGAAGGGGCATAAAGATGATTGGCTATCAGTTCTGTGGATAGAGCAACACGAGACACATTTGGGGCTACCACATAAAGCCCCTTCTTGAGTCGGATAATTTTATGAGCCGCCTCAAGACTGCGTACTTTCTGATTCCCTGCTTCAATATTTGTAAACAATGAAGCTATAGCTGAAGTACTGACGGGTATGTTACCTATATGTTCTAAATCCATTATCATGGTGCAAAAATAGTAAAAATTGGAATAGAAAACGAACTTTTATTTGTTTTTCTATTCTATTTTTGACTATTTTAACAAGTCGCTTAGTCAGACCGTTAAACATTGATGCAGAAATCAGACTACATACTCCGAGTCTGAATAGTGCTCCTATTCCATAGCTTTCTCATTGCCCACATCAGAATTGCATCTTCGGCTGAGCCTTGCCAGATAGGATAATGTACTCCATCTGGTTCAAACAACTTCTTTTGAAGATGTGAACAGAGATTTATTTTTATCCTTTGTACTTAAACACTTTAACCATATCCTTGTCACCACCCACAAGCTAAAATTCTTTCTGTTTCCATTTTTATTCATATTTAGAAAAACTTACATCTGTCTTCTTATGTATCGTGCCAGTCCGTAAACATATCTTCGGCAACCTGGACGATAGTGGAGCAGGCGCTCGAACCATGCAAGATGTTTGTTGAATAGGCGAACTGTAACACCAACATAGACCATGGCGAAGAGCGTTCCGATGCCCACGATCTCCCATTTCCATGAACCGAGAAGCAGGAAACAGAACAAGACGGCCAAGACCACGAGCGTGATGTCCACCCGAATCTTGGCTTTAGGGAAAGGCCAGCCGGTAACCTTGTGAATGGCGATGGAAATGCCCTCGCCAGGCATGGTTACTGAGCCGCACTTCACCTCCATGGCAATTCCGAAACCGAGGATGGTGCAACCGGCAATCTGCACAAGGGCATTGACCAGGATATTTTCTGAAACCATCCACTGTGTAAGCACCATATTGAGGTCTATGAACATTCCGAAGATAAAGCCGATAGCTAGCTGGAAGAGTTGCACCCACTCGAAGTTTCTTCTCAGAATCAGAATCTGCAGCACCACGAAGATCGCATTCATCATGATGGTGTAGCCGCCGATAGTCCATCCTGGGATGTAATCAAGCATCTTTCCTGCCGAAGCCATCACGTAAGGGATAGTGGAAATAACGCTTGAACCTAACTGACTTCGCACACATGCTGCGACTCCGAAAGTCATTACATAGAGCGAAACGAGCAGCAGAATATGCTGCCATACAAAAGATATAACTTCTTCTTTCTTAATCATTTATATTATTTTCTTAATCAATTCGTTCAGTTTATCCTCTCTGATAATCTTCGGCTGAGCCTTGCCAGCGAGAATGAGAATCTTTTTACCATTACGATAAATATGAAGCTGTCGTGAGCGAACCGCGGCAGTCAACTCCTCATCGTTCTGCATGGCTTGCCAGATAGGATAATATACTCCCTCAGGTTCAAACAACTTCTTTTGAAGATGCGAGCAGAGGTTTGTTGTATCAATAGTTATTGCCATATTTCCTTCAACTTCTTCTTATCACTTTAAAATCCCACTCCACATCCTTGCCGAATGGTGCGAGCGAAAGCGCGGCCATCTTGAAATGCTGTTTTCCCCAAGGAATGCCGATGATGGTGATACATAAGAGAAAGCCGAAGAACAGATGCATGAGGCAAGCCCACAATCCTCCGAAAATCAGCCAGAGTAAATTCAACGGGATGCGAATGCAACCTGTTGGACTATTCGATTCTCTTACTGTAGAACCAAAAGGCCATAGGCAGAGCAAGCCAATCTTGAATGTCTGTATCGCAAAGGGAATGCCGATGATAGTACATGCAAGAGCCAGACTTCCGGTGAAATAACCGATGGCAGCTTCGAGACCTCCGAAGAGCCACCAAAGTAAGTTTCCTATTATGCGCATAAGATTATTCTTTTATATTTTTGATTATATCAAGAATGGATCAAGCGTAGCCAGCAGTTCGGCTTTATCTACCACACCGCTTGTGCGCCACAATACTTCTCCGTTTCGGAAAAGCATCAGCGTAGGCACGGATTGGATGCGGTATTGGCTTGCTGTTACGCCGTACTTATCAACATCCACCTTGATGATTCGGATACGGTCGCCCAACACACTCTTCACCTGTTCCAGAATGGGGTGCATCGCCTTGCAAGGTTGGCACCATGTAGCAAAGAAATCGACCAGAACAAGCTGGCCACTGTTTATTACATTATTGAATGTCTTGTTTTGCTTTCAACTGCAAAGGTACAAACTATATTCAGAAATGGATTTATACTGCTTGGTTTTTGTTGGTGCAGCAGACTGGATATCACATGCCAATGTCTTCTTGTCAAAAAATGTCTTTATGTCCACCATGCAAATATCGTACAAACGAGTAAAAACCTGTTACAAAATGAAAATCAATTCTAGAGAATCAAAAAGCTGTTTTTATGGTTTTTTCCGGCATCAAAGCCACCCTTGCCAACCTTCAAAGCCCCCATAGTGCCCTCATAGCGCCGCTTTTACAGTCTAAAAGCGTTACTATTGCAAGGCAATACTTGAGGTATTGGGTGGTAATAGCGGCGCTATGACACCCTAAAAGTGCCACTTTGACAACCCGTTTGTTTATATACTTTTTTCACAAACCACACAATCGGCTGTGTATTAGTAATATAGCTCCAAACGCTCAAAACTCAAGAATTTCACACCAAAGATTTTGTTATGCGCCGGGCTCATAGTATTGAGCATCAGAAATGCAAATATTGTGTCGGTGGAATCCCAATTGCCATCTATCTTCATTTCATCGTGATGAGTACCGTTTTCTTGGTGCCTGTTTCCCTGATGAAGGTCTCCCTTCGGTTGCGGATGCGGTTGTCCTCTTCTTCTGTAATAACGTAAGGTGCGTTGGATTATTGCATCGTCTTGATAGGCGATAAAATCAATATAATCTGAAATGTTTCTTTCTTTTATTGCTATAGAGAATTGCCCAAAAGGGCAACTATCCTAAAAAATGGGATAGTTCAAACAGGAGGAAACTATAGTATTAAACATACCTCGTTGTTTAATCATTTCGATTTTAATATCGATATGGATCTCACTTCATCTCTTTGGGGCTGCATTTCCATAAAGCCATAGGATGACTTGTTATTCGTTCAACGATTGAACTTTCATTAAATAGAATATCTGGTCTATATTCTCTCTGATTGAAGTGTTCAATAAACTTTCTTTCGTCTTCTGTGAAAGATAGAAAAGAACCAAGAAAACTAAGTACTTGTTCTTTTACTGCGTTAAAGTCGAATTTTTCTTTTCTGCTTAATACAGGGAGTAGATGGGCACGAACTTGCGAGAAGGAAAGTTTTTCTATGTGCTTGATGTTTTTGATATCAAGTGTAACCTCCTCTGCTTTGCAACTGGAACCGACAGCCAAGTAGAAAACGAGAATTTTACGGAGAAGAGCTCTTTCTTCCATTGTTTCAAATAGATTCGCCTGTATCATACCATACACGTCATAAATGTCTCGTACAGCAGCTCTACTGATAAGTGCGTTGAACTTGCTGGCAAAGAGTTCCATCGGTGCGAGGGCACAAACCCTTATATCTCCAAGAAAGTCGATACTGATTGTACGTTCTTCCATTGGCAGTACGTGGCAACGGTCGCTATAATTAATTTCTATTTTAATGTTGTCCGGATTTCCTCCTGCGTTTATATATCCAAATACCCACGAGTCCAGTGTATGTGGACTTTTAGAGCCAGGCTTTAGAACATATCCCTCGTTGGACATATAAGCAAGAATCTCGTCATTTATATTTTTTCTTGCTTTAATCATTTCTTCTCTACTGCAATTCTTTGCAAAATCTAAGTCGATGTCAACAGATAGTCGTGGCATCTGAAAAACGGTGAGATTGATAGCTGTTCCGCCTTTTAATACAAGTGAATCGTGTAGAAATTCATTCTGGTTGAAATATTGTAGAATTTCTGAAAGACGAATTACCTTTTCGAGATTGTCACGGACAAATCCCTTCTCTTGGCTATTTTTTCTAAATATATCTTGTTATATGAGTTCATTTTCAATAGTTTTTTCAATTACACAATCCTCTGGTACATAAAGCTTCCATCGACATAAATAGGTGTCAGAATCGCCAGTGGAGGTTAGACGTTTGGTATGCAAGGCACCTTTTGAGCGGCACATTTCTATGAATTGGTCGCTTATGTGATGATGCTCTTTGCTATGCTCCAGGATGAATCCTACCTTTTGATAGAGGAATGCTTTATTGTATAATGCCAGATACTTTTCGAGTTTGGGCTCATCAAGCAGTGATATTCCTTCCATGCAATGAAGCAATTCCTCAATGCCTCCAGCACGTTCTATACGGTCGCAGCAGTCTATGACTGTTCGTTCCAAATCAGTTACACGTACATAAGGATTTCCCTTGGGAGTTATAACGCCATTTTCCGCAGTTGGTTCAAAAGGGGCTGCACAGTACACAAAGTCTATTTCTTCAAAAGCAAAATCTTTGAAACGGCTTTTGCTGCCAACATAGGCATTGTAGAAAGGTTGGTGAGCAACTCCATGTAATTCAAGGGCTGTGTGCCAACCAACATATGAAGATTCTGAAATCTTGGAACTCAATTCGAACTTGTCACACATGGGAGCATCTGTCGATGGATCAATAGTGACGTACATGTTTCGCCTAATCGGTTTCAGAACCTTCTGCGATTGCCATCGGGATATGCCCGTGGATGTTCCTGCATGAGACAATTTCATCTCACGCATCACATCTTCAAAGTTGAAGATCCTAATCTTGTATAAAGGCGTAAAAGTTGCCATTTTTGCATCGAAGTATTTGTATATGAATAACTTTGTGCAAAAATAGCAACTTTTCTTCAAATATCCAAATGTTTAGGCAAGAAAAACAAATAATTATACTATTTTTTGAATTGATAGACGAATGATGCAACCTTGCCCCATTTCGTATAACTATTCTTGCATTTCAGCAAGGAAAAATAGATTCTCCCAAAATCCTTGACTATATGTTATAAACAAGTTTATTTCGGCATATATACATATATGGTTTTCTTAAACTTGTAAACTTCCTGGTTTGAGTGGTTGTAAGAGGGTAGAGGTTTACTATTTGAGTTTGAAAGAACATGTATAATACATGGGTAAACTTAAACCTTAAACTTGTATGCTGTATGCGCCGTAAGCTTTGCCTTGGCAGCTGCTCTTTAGCTGGTTCAAGGCTTTACCTTCTTCTCCTTGCTGAAATTTCGTTTCCCTTTTAGTTTTACAATAGCTTCATGTCACAAAAAAATGTCGTTTTTGTGACAAAATCATTAGTTTGCCGCTTGTCTCAGGCTTCATGCTTCTCTGATCAGCTTCCCTATACATACAGATGCTTACTCTTGGCAGTCGTAGGTCTGATCGTTTAGTCCTTAGCTTAGCCATATTCATATTCATGATGAAGTGTGAGTTCCTGCCAGTCTCTTTCCTTTGAGAGGATGTCGAAGTACAATCTTATTCGCGGAGAGGCATTCATCGGCTGTGAGTGTATATCAGTAATTGAAGACTCGGGATTCACAAATGTTGAACATGTCATAACAGAATTACTTTTGTCTTTGTCAGATGATATACCGCGTCCAATCAAGGTTCAAATAAAGATTACGAATCTTGACAGAGGCAATTTCAATTGTATCAGAGGACAATACGATAACATATGTGCTAAATAAACTGCAAACAAATAAGATCTCGTATTATTTCGGTTGAAGACCCTGTCGGTATTCGCTGGGGGACTGGCCAAGATGCTTGGTGCAGTAGCGGCTGAAGTAAGAGAGTGACGTGAAGTTCATCAGGTCGGCTATTTGGGTGAGGGACAGGCGTTCATCATTCAGATAGTCTTTCAATATAGGTATGGTGTGTCGGTCGATGTATGAGGTGACACTGTGTCCTGTCACGCGTTTGATGGTGGCGGAGAGATACTTTGGTGATACGTTTAGTCGCTCTGCATAGTAGTTCACATTACGTTCCGTTCGGCTAATGCCGGTGGAAAGTAGTGTCATCAGCTGTTTCACGATGTAAGCTGTGCGGTCGGTATGGGTATCTGTGGATTCTTGTTGGACATGGGCTTCGAATATGTCGTACATCATCGTCAGGCAGAGACTGCCCATCAGTTCGCGATAGAACTGTACATGGCTGTCGTCCTTGCGGTCACGAAGACGATGGAAGTCATCAAGCAGATGTCGTGCTTGTTCATTTGTCAGTTTGATAACGGGGTCTTGGTTCAGCGAGATACTGCCACCGATGCTGTAGTTGTTCGACGGCAGCAGGTTCTGAAGAAACTTATAATCAGCAGCAAACCATTCTACCTGCAAGTCATCATGTGCCGCCAGATTGCTGATACGATCAGGCATCGGTATCACCACCATGTCGTTTTTGATAATGTGGTAGCAATGCTCGTTGAACACAAAACTTGCCTCACCTGCCAAGCAAAGCAGGTGCATGCAGGTGTGGCTCAACTCACGGGAATTCATCCCGTAGAAGTCTGTAGAATATTGAAAATCTGTACTCATATCTTGCTTTTTTCTGCAAAAATACACTTTATTTTATAAATAAACGAACAATTTGTGCAAAAAGTGAAAATTGTGACGCAATTTATGAAAGTAAAGTACCAGAAAAACGTCGTAACTTTGCACCGTGAAATTTAAAAACGATAATATGGGTAAATCATTGAAACTGATACTTGCATCAGCTCTGTGTATGCTGGTTTCCACTGCATGCGGTGGAAACAGCAAGAAAGAGATTGCTGCGAATGAACAAACAACGACAAACGGGAAAACAGTTATGGCAAAAGACGGAAAGGCAATTGTAGTGTTCTTCTCGCATGCGGGAGACAACTACGCAGTAGGAAACATTGAGGTAGGTAACACGAAGATTGTGGCAGACTACATCACAGAAGTGACAGGTGCAGAGCAGTTTGAAATCGTTACCCACAAGTACGACGGCATGGCTTATACACCACTCATCAATCTGGCAAAGGAAGAAGTTAAAAACGGTGAGTTGCCTGAATATGAAGGCGACATCGATCTAAATAAATACGACACTGTGTTTATCGGTGGCCCAGTATGGTGGGGCACTTATCCTCAAGTAATGTTTACCTTCTTCAAGAAGCATGTTAATGACCTGAAGGGCAAGACCGTCATTCCTTTTACCACTCACGAAGGTTCTGGATTGGCCAACTGTGTAGAGGATGTGAAGGATGCATTCCCTGGTGCAGATGTTACAAAGGGATTCAGCATCTATGGCCACGAAGTGCGTACGGAAAAGAAAAAGGTCGAGAAGTGGTTGAATGGTTTAGGATATTAACGACGAATAATATGGAATACATAAAACTATACAATGGAGTTCAGATGCCGACATTGGGCTACGGTGTGTTTCTCGTAAGCCCTGAAGAGTGTGAGCGTTGCGTGAGTGAAGCATTAAGTGTAGGCTATCGCCTGATTGATACGGCACAGGCCTACCAGAATGAGGAGGGCGTTGGCAATGCCTGGCGCAAGAGTGGCATCAAGCGCGAAGATTTGTTCCTTGTAACAAAGGTATGGATATCCAATGCTGGTGAAGAACAGGCTGCTAAGAGCATAGATGAGAGTCTGCGTAAGTTGCAGACGGAGTACATTGATTTGTTACTCATCCATCAGGCCTACGGCGACGTGTTCGGCACTTGGCGGGCTATGGAGAAGGCTTATCGTGCAGGCAAGGTGCGTGCCATCGGTGTGAGCAACTTCCAGGCAGGCCGTTTCTTCGACTTTGTCCACTATGTAGAGTTGAAGCCTATGGTGAACCAACTGGAGTGCAACACGCTTTCTCAGTAGACTGGAATTGAGCTGATTCTTGGCGAGTCTGGCACTAAAATGATGGCATGGTATCCACTCGGTGGACAAGGAACAGACGGTATTGTGAAGAACGAACTGCTGACTACTATCGGTGCCAAGTATAATAAGACTGCCGCTCAGGTCGCTCTCCGTTGGCTCACCCAGCGTGGCATCGTGGCTATTCCAAGTCGAGCCATAAGGAGCGCATGGCGCAGAATATCGACATCTTTGACTTCTCGCTGAGTGACGATGATATGGCTCAGATTGCCAAGATGAACCAGCATGACGCTGGTACCATAGATTTCGGCGACCCACAGTTCGTGAAATACTTAATTGAGAATTACGGATAATAAAAAACAATTATGTTAGGAAAATAGGAACGACAAAGATTCACGATTAAAAGAATAAAAGGAGAACAAATTATGATTTTCGACAGAAACGAACAGAAACAGGTAGTGGCACTATTGGGTGCCGGTAGTATGGGAACAGCCATTGTGCGCCGTATTGGTGCCGGTAAGAAGATTCTGTTGGGCGACATCAGCGAGAAGGCATTGGAACGTGTCGGTGACGATTTCCGCCGCTGTGGCTATGATGTAGAGACTTTGCAGGTAAATGCTTTGCAGAAGGAAAGCGTGGAGGTATTTGCAAGGAAGGCAGCAGAACTGGGGCCCGTGATGTACTTCATTGATACAGCAGGTGCATCGCCCAATCAGGCCAATCCTGAACACATCGTTAACCTCGATATGCTGGGCACTGGCTATGCCGTAGATGCCTTCGGGGAGGTAATGGCCGAGGGTGGTGCAGGACTAATCATTTCGAGTCAGGCAGCCTATATGTACCCCATCCCCAACGACATCGAACTGCAACTGGTGAACACTCCGACCGCTCAGCTGAAGGACGTGAAGTTCGTTCAGGAGGTGGCCATGCAGAACTCAGGCTTTGCCTACATGATTGCCAAGCGCATGAACCATCTGCAGGCACAACGCGCCGCAGCTACAAGTTGGAAGAAACGTCGTGCCCGTATCAACACCATCAGCCCTGGTGTCATCGTTACCCCGCTGGCTTACGATGAGTTCAATGCCAATGGTGAGGGCTATCAGCGCATGATTGATGCCTCTGCCGCCCAGCGCACAGGCACCAGCGACGAGATTGCCGAGGCAGCAGCCTTCCTGCTGGGAGAGCATGCCAAGTTTATTACAGGTACCGACCTGCTCATCGACGGTGGTGTCATCGCTGCTATCCGCATGGGTGAATATCAATTAGGATAAAGAACAAAGACAACAATGAAAAAGCTAATATTTAGTTTAATCGCATTGATGACAGCAATGGTTATGAACGGACAAGTGAAGCAGACGTATCTGACGTTGAACAATGGAGTACAGATGCCACAATTCGGACTCGGAGTGTATAGCATTCCCGACGGTGACGAGACCTACAATTCTGTGATGACAGCGTTGAAGTGCGGCTACCGCCATATCGACACGGCACATGCCTATCAGAACGAACGTAGTGTGGGACGCGCTGTGAAGGACAGCGGCATTGACCGCTCCGAGATTTGGATTACAAGCAAGCTGTGGCCTAATGAGTACGGTGAGGGTAAGACACTGAAGGCCATCGACCGCATGTGCGGACGCTTGGGTGTTGACCATATTGACCTCGTGTATTTCCATCAGCCTGTTGGCGACTTCGTTGGAGGCTGGAAAGAAATGGAAAAGGCGATAGAAAGCGGAAAGGTTCGTGCCATCGGCATTTCGAATTTCGACGTGAACGATAGCATCTGGAACTCCATCGTCGAGAACTGCCGTATCGTGCCGCAGATTGTACAGATTGAATGTCACCCCTATGCTCAGCGCGAGCACTGGCAGAAGATGGCTGCCAAGCACAACATCCAGATAGAGTGCTGGTTCCCACTGGGCGGACGTGAATCAAAGGGTGAACTGTTGCGCGACCCAGTCATCTGCGAGATTGCCAAGGCTCATGGCAAGAGTCCCGCACAGATCATCATTCGGTGGCACATGCAGATGGGCTTCTCGGTCATCCCTGGTGCCTCGAATCCTGACTATATCCAAGAAAACATCGAGACCTTCGACTTCGCCCTTTCCAACCACGAGATGGAGCGCATCCACCAGTTGAATAAGGAGAAACGCTACTTCAATATGTCGTATGAAGACCAGGTGAAATGGTTCTCACAATTCAATCCAACTGACTAATAGGCTACTTCAAGCCAGAGGAATGGCAGGATGCCGAGGGAGTCAAGCACAACCGAGTGATTCTCGTTGCCACCAAGTTCTACGAAGCTGTAGAAAAGGAGAACGTTCCTGATTCTCAGCAGGGCAAGACCCAGAAGGATAAGTAAATCCTTCTCTCCTGATAAAGAGCGGCCTTCGGGTCGCTTTTTTGTGCTTATACTTCTTCTCATTTTAATCATTCTGCTTCATTTTAATAACCTATTAAAACGATGCAAAATTATAAAAAATGAACTGATAAAACCAAAGGTTTTTCGCTTTATAGTACCTTTCGCTCAGAAGAAAGGTTAAACAATGTGCAAAAACCAGATTATCTTTGAGATAAACATGGTTATTTCCAAATAAAAGAGTATTTTTTGCGCTTTACATAAATATACGTAAAATATAAGGATGGAGCCGTGATACGGTCTTAGCAATATAGTAATAATGAAATATATTTGGTTGATTATCTTTCTGATATTGCCGATAGTCGGTGTTCTTTATACCGCTTGGCGAATGTGGCATTTACTGCCTTTTTCCATTGCCATGAAATGGGTGGCGGTGGGAGTTTTAGTTATGTGGTTCAGTACCATATTCATCGCCTTTTCGGGAGCGTTAGAGAAAATGCCACTTTTTGCGGCAACTGCAGTTTATGAAGTGGGCTTTTCCTTTATCTTCATCATGTTGTATCTTGTGATGCTGTTCCTCGTGCTTGATATTGGCCGCCTTGCTCATATTGTTCCAAAAGCATGGCTTTTCGACAATGGTTATACTTCCATAGGCATTTTTGCTGTTATGCTGCTACTTTTTAGCTATGGCAACATACACTATAATAATAAAGTGAGAGAACAGATTGATATCAAGACCAATAAGGCTATCTGCTTAGATAAGAAGCGTACTAAGATTGTACTTCTTAGCGATCTTCATCTCGGTTATC
>OCMD01000258.1_pt1 | contig 12509 bp, 8 predicted proteins | sample 1496061 | NCBI WGS metagenome assembly OCMD01 (sample SAMN01760939, study PRJEB22395) | human gut metagenome | reverse complement strand
AATACACACGCTGCTCCTCAAGCCAGTCCATCAGCTTCACCTTTGAGGCACCCTCACCGACGAACGACACCCTGCCTTCAATCATATCAACGATTCGCCGCGCCCTTATTTCCTCAGTCGTTTTCATCGTGGCACGGTTAATCACCTTGTCAGCTCGCGTCTGCTCAGGCACAAGATACAAACCGAGAAACTCTTTACTGCGCACACCGTCCTTCACAATGTCAAGATAGATAGACTCCTTGCCATGCGCAATCTTCTTTGTCCTCAAGTGGACAGGACTAAAATCTTTCAAGTTCTTTCTCATAATCTTTTTCTTTTAAATTTCGGGGGACACTCACGGGGGACAAATAAGGGACAGATTGCCTCCATGCAAACATAAACAAACCTATAACAAACCATAACAACGCAACCCCTATAAACGCAACAAAGCCGCTGAAAATCAGCGACTTTGTTAATGTTTGCTATAAGTTTATTTTGGTTTGTTTGTATTAGCCAAAATTGTCGTACATGATACTTTCGGGATCCACTCCGAGCGAATCGAGATAGTCGGTAACAGTCTTGATAAGCATTGGAGGTCCGCAGAGATAGTACTCGCAGTCCTCGGGAGCCTCGTGATCCTTCAAGTAGGTGTCGCGGATGCAGTTGACGGCAAATCCCTCGTAGTACTTCACGCCCTGAGCATCGGCAATGGGGTCCTTGCGGTCGAGCGAGAGGTGGAAGTGGAAGTTGGGGAATTCCTTCTCCAGTTCCCAGAAATCCTCGAGGAAGAACGCCTCACCGAGAGCACGTGCGCCGTAGAAGAAGTGGAGCTCGCGGTCTGTAGTGTGGAGCGTCTTGGTCATGTGCATGATCTGAGCGCGGAGCGGAGCCATACCGGCACCACCACCAATCCAGATCATCTCTTTGCCTGAGGTGAAGTTAGGATGGAAGTCGCCGTAAGGACCTGACATCATAACCTTGTCGCCCGGCTTGAGTGAGAAGATGTATGACGAAGCGATACCTGTGGGCACGTTCTGGAAGCCCACCTGCGGACGCGGCAGGAACGGCGTTGTGGCGATACGCACGGTAAGGGTGATGATGTCGCCCTCGTCGGGGTAGTTGGCCATTGAGTAGGCACGTACTGTGGGGTTGGGGTTGTGTGCCTTGAGTGAGAAGATATTAAACTTCTCCCATGCGCTGATATAGTCCTTGCCGATAAGGTCCTTGTCGAAGTCCTTGTCGTAGTCGATGCAGTCGTATGCCGGAATCTTGATCTGAGCGTACGAACCAGGAACGAAGTCCATGTGCTCTCCCGGAGGCAGAGCCACCTTAAACTCCTTGATGAACGACGATACGTTCTTATTGGAGATAACCTCGCACTCCCATTCCTTGACACCCATAACCGAATCGGGCACCTTTATCTTCATGTCAGACTTGACCTTGCATTGGCATCCGAGACGCCAGTTGTCCTTGATCTGCTTACGTGTAAAGTGGGGCTTCTCAGAATCGAGAATCTCGCCGCCACCCTCGAGCACCTGCACCTTGCATTGTCCGCAGCTGGCCTTACCGCCGCATGCAGATGGAAGGAAGATGCCGTTCTCGTTTAGCGTGGTCATGAGTGACGAACCCTGCGGCACGTTGATGGTCTTGTCGCCATTGATTTCGATGTTGACATTACCGCTCGGGCTAAGGAACTTCTTTGCAACGAGCAGGATGACAACCAAGAGGAGTATCACAACGAGGAAAACTCCGATACTTGCAAATATAAATGATGTATTCATAGCGTTGAGTCCTCCTTATTAAATTTTAAGACCAGAGAAGCACATCATGGCCATTGCCATGAGGCCTACGGTGATAAATGTGATGCCGAGACCCTGAAGAGGCTTGGGCACGTCGCTGTACTGCATCTTCTCACGGATGGCTACGATGGCCATTGTCCATCCGATACCGCTACCGAGCGCATATACGATGGCGTCAACGACGTTGCCGATATACTGCGTGTTGGAAGGATCGAGGTTGATGCGCTGCTGCATGAAGAGCGAAGCACCCATGATGGCGCAGTTAACGGCGATAAGGGGAAGGAAGATACCCAGAGCTGCATAAAGCGACGGAGAGTATTTCTCGACAACCATCTCGACGAGCTGCACGATACCTGCAATCACAGCGATGAAGAGGATGAAGCTAAGGTAAGAAAGGTCGACGCCCTCAACGAGACAGTCCGGGCCCAGCACCTTTGTCTGCAACAGATAGTCGACAGGCACGGTTACGAGCAAGACGAACGTTACGGCAAGACCCAGTCCCAATGATGTCTTCACGTTCTTCGACACGGCAAGGAACGAGCACATACCGAGGAATAAGGCGAATATCATGTTGTCCACGAAAATGGACCTAAAGAAAAGGCTTATTAAATGTTCCATAATTCTTAGTTATTTTCTTTGTAGAAATAAGCTCTGTGTATCCATATCACTCCTCCGAGAAGGATGAGCGCCATGGCAGGCATTGTCATCATACCGTTGTTAATGTAGCCGGCATCGTAGGCTCCCTGCGGGATAACCTGGAAGCCGAGGAGCGTGCCGCGACCGAGAAGCTCACGCAGACCGCCAACGACAACGAGGATGTAGGCATAGCCGAGACCGTTTCCCACGCCGTCGAGGAACGAAGGCCAAGGCTTGTTCTGCATGGCGAATGCCTCAAGGCGTCCCATGAGGATACAGTTGGTAATGATAAGACCAACGTATACTGACAGCTCTACGCTGACGTCATAGACGTAGGCCTTCAGAATTTGGCTCACGATGGTAACGAGAGCAGCAACAACCACGAGCTGCACGATGATGCGGATACGGTTAGGTATGGTGTTGCGGATTATAGAGATAATCACGTTTGCGAAGGCTGTGATCACCGTCACGGCAAGTCCCATCACGATGGCAGGCTTGAGCTGCGATGTCACGGCGAGAGCCGAGCAGATACCGAGCACCTGTACGAGGATAGGGTTGTCGAGGTTCAGAGGATTGGTGAAAGCCGCCTTATTTTCTTTTGAAAACAAACTCATAATCTTATTTCTCCTCCTTATTTAGATGTTAAGAATTTTGAATACTCACCGAGGCATGTGTGAAGCATGTCGCTCACGCCGTTACATGTAAGCGTAGCGCCGGTTACGGCGTCGCATTGTGTAGCGGGGTCTGTCACCTCATTCTTCTTCACTACTGAGAGAGCCACGTCAGACTTGCCATCCACGAAGATGTGCTTGCCCTTGAACTGGTCCTGCCATGCGCGTGAATCCTTGATTTCGGCACCAAGACCTGCGGTCTCGCCCTCATGATTGAAGTAGGCTCCATAGACGGTCTGCTTGTCAGCGTTTACGGCGATGTAGCCGTTGATGCCGCCCCAAAGGCCCATACCGTATACGGGGATGACGTACTTTGTCTCGCCGTCCACGTTGCATACGTAAAGCGCGAGCTTACCCTCCTTCATAGAGGCGCTGTTGCAGAGGAATCCAGCCTCTGTGCCGCCCTGTGCACCCTTTTCGATGGTGGCACCATTACGGTCGATGATCATGTCGGCTGTGATTACCTTATTATATGTCTCGGTTGCCTCAGCTCCGTCGATGTCACGGATGTTGAGCGCAGCGAGAATCTGCTTCTTCTTGTCGAGAGCCACGTTCTCGTCCTGCTGCGGCTTGAGTGTAGAAGACACGAATGCAAGCAGGAACGCAACGATAACTACGATAACGACAGAATATATGATTGTGTAAGAGTTTGAACTGGTGTTCAGCCCCTTCTTCTTTGTTTCTTCCATATTCCGAATTTGTTATTTGTTTGTTAAACGTTTCATTCTCTTGGAGATGTTCTTCTGTACCACGCAGTAGTCGATGAGCGGAGCAAACATGTTCATGAAGAGGATGGCGAGCATCATGCCCTCGGGATAACCAGGGTTCATAACGCGGACGATAACTGCCACGATGCCGATCAAGGCTCCATACCAGTACTGACCACATTGTGTGCGGGCTGAAGTAACGGGGTCAGTAGCCATAAAGACAGCACCAAAGCAGAAGCCACCAAGAATGAGGTGCTCATACCAAGCAATCGGAGTCATGCCGAGAGCCTGGAAGATGTAGGCTGTCACGGCGCCGCCAACGAAGACGCTGAGCATGGTGCGCCAAGAAGCGATGCCAGTCCAAAGGAGGATAACGGCACCGATGGCAATGGCGATGACGCTTGTCTCACCTATTGAACCCGGGATAAGACCTACGATCATGTCGCAGAGGCTACCGTTCACGGCTGTTCCCTGTGCTATCTCGCCGAGCGGAGTGGCGCAGGTGAAGGTGTCAGGCAGAGTGTTGCCAAGACCGAAGAATGTATCGTTAGCCACCCATACTGCGTCGCCTGACATCTTTGTAGGATATGAGAAGAAGAGGAACGCGCGTGTGATGAGCGCCACGTTGAAGATGTTCATACCCGTACCGCCGAAGATTTCCTTGCCGATAACCACGGCGAAGGCTACAGCCACAGCGAGTGCCCACAGCGGACAGCCCACGGGGATGATGAGGGGGATGATGATACCCGATACGAGGAAGCCCTCCTGGATTTCCTCACCCTTCCATTGTGCCCAGGCAAACTCGATGCCGAGACCTACCACGTAGCTGACAATGATTTTAGGAAGCACCTGAAGCGCTCCGTAGAGGAACATTGAGAAGAACGAAGCGTCGGCAAGTGCGCCGGCAGCCTTGTAGTTCTGGAATCCCACGTTGTACATACCAAACAGCAGGGCGGGGAGCAGAGCTATCACCACGAAGCTCATGATGCGCTTCGAGTCGATGGCGTCGTGAATGCTCACACCGGTCTTGGATGTCTGGTTGGGTACAAACAGGAAAGTCTCAAAGCCGTCGAACAAGCTGCGGAAGGCGTGGAGCTTTCCCTTAGGCTCGAAGTTTGGCTTGATGTCGTTAAGATATTTTCTCAGAAAATTCATACTTTTCTCTTTGTAATTAAATTAAACGTTAAGCATTCTCCTTGCGGAGCATGTCGAGACCCTGACGCACGATGTGCTGGAGTTCGAGTTTGGAAGAGTCAACAAACTCAGCCACAGCGAAGTCTTCAGGTGCCACCTCATAGATGCCAAGCTGCTCCATGCGGTCGATGTCGCCAGCGATGATGGCCTTGATGAGATATTCGGCATAGATGTCCATAGGGAGCACCTTGTCGTACTCGCCACTCATAATCATGTGGCGCTCACCACCCTTCACACGAGCGTCGAGAGCATATTCCTTGTTCTTGCCGAAGAGCCATGAGAAGTAGCTGCGGCTTACAGAGAAGTCGTTGGTACGCGGAAGAATCCATCCGAGCATCTCGTCCACGTTATCACCCTCAGGGATAACGGTTATCTCCGATGTGTGACCGCCTACGAAGTCGTCCCTCGTAGCCTTGCGTCCTGTGAGCGGATTGCCGTTGATGATGCGTACGTGGTCCTTGGCAGCGAGCTTGCCCTCAAGGAGGTCAGCTATGGGCTGTCCTACGAGAACCTCTGCATACTCCGGCTTCGTGATTTCGCTACCTGCTACAGCCACGAGACGACGGAGGTCCACCTTACCGGTACGGAACAGACGTCCGAAGAAGATTACGGCTGTCGGATCGACAGTCCATACCACTTCGCCCTTGTTGACGGGGGCGATGTTGTTCACCTGAACGCCTACGTTGCCTGCGGGGCAGGGTCCGTCAAATACGTTCACCTCCACGTCCTTTGCTCCGGTAAGCGCCTTGCTGGTCTGCTTTGCGCCGACACCAAGATAAACGGGAGCCACCTTCGAGAGGGCTGTCAGACCCGTCTGGAAGTCCTCCTCATTACCCTGCAGCTCATACTCGAAGTCGCCAGCCAGCGGCATGTCGCGAAGAGCGCTGACGAAGACGGCACGGGGCTTTTGGTCGGGAGTGGTGGATACTGCGTAGGGCAGCTGGTTGATGTAGCCGAATAAGCCAGCCTCAAGCAGAGCCTTCACCACGGCGTCGCCGTCAAGCGAAGCCACCTGTTTCTGACCGAAGTCGACATACTGCTGATCCTTGTCAGCTTCTACGACAACGCGCAATACCTTGCGACGGTCGCCTCTGACAACTGCCTGCACTACTCCACTAACCGGAGAGGCGAACTTGACGTCGGTCTGCTTCTTGTTGACAAAGAGAGCGTCGCCTGCCTTCACCTTGTCGCCCTCGCGAACGACAACCTTAGGAGTCATGCCTACAAAGTCGTCAGGTACAAGGGCGTACTGGGCAGCAGCCTTAACGGAGAACTTCTGCTTAGCAGCCTTTCCCTTCAGGTTGATGTCCAAACCCTTACGTAACTTAATTACATTTGCCATAAATATATAAAAAAGATAATAAAATTGTCTTCGTTTTGATTCTGTAGCAGATTTGTCCTTAACAAAAATTAGACAATAGCCGTTTCAGCCTACAAAATTACTGAAATATTCTGTGTTTACAACGTTTTTTTGCAAGGAAAGTGGACTACAAGTAGCGAATTTTGGGTCAATACCACTAACTTTGCACACAAAACCATAAAGCAGATGCATACAATTCCAAAAATCGACATAAAATCCACCCCTAATAATATCTCCTTACGCGACGTGGCTTTCGGTTACCGGACGCAGGGCAGCCGTTCTGTTACGGAGATTGCACGTGGCATTAACGCTTGCGCAAAAGCAGGCGAACTGACCTGTCTGATAGGCAGAAACGGCATAGGAAAGTCCACCCTGCTACGTTGCGCAGCCCGCCTTCAGGACTATTCTGACGGCTGTATTGCCGTAGGCGGGCGACGGGTGGAGGACTTGTCGGCTTCGGAATTGGCACAAACCATAAGTATAGTGCTGACAAGACGACCTGAGGCTGCCAACGCCACGGTAGAAGAGCTTGTGGCATTAGGACGTGCTCCTTACACAAACATCTGGGGAACGCTTAGGGAGGACGACCGTCGTCAGGTGGACGCAGCTCTTGAGAGCGTGGGAATGACGCACATGCGCAGCAGAAGAGCCTTGAGCCTTAGTGACGGCGAGATGCAGAAAGTGCTAATAGCCAAGTCGATGGCGCAGCAGACGGCTGTCATCGTCCTTGACGAACCAACCGCCTTTCTCGACTTTCCTGCAAAGGTGGAGATGCTTCGGACGCTACGCCGCCTCGCCCACGAGCAGGGCAAGACAATAATAATGTCTACTCATGACATAGAGATTGCCTTACAGACAGCCGACCGCATCTGGCTGATGCAGAAAGACGGAATTGTGGAAGGTACGCCTAAAGATATAGTTAAAAAAGGAGACTTGAAAGCCTATATCGGCGACAACGGAGTATGTATAGACAAGGACACGATGGCACTCCGAATAGAAAATATAGTATGAAAAGCCAAAGCATAATCCAAAAAAAATGGCTAACTTTGCAGACTTGATTTAATTATCTGACTCTCACGAGTCCAGAATCTATTGGTTTTTAAAAGTAAAAAAGAGTAATAACAAGCAGGTGTTAAAACGAATTGTCAACATAACGGTATGGACCTTGATAGGGCTTTACGCCTTTATTGTGGCTGTCATACATATTCCTACAGTTCAGTCACTTATAGGAAATGCCACAAGTAATGCTTTAAGCAGCAAGTTAGGTACGAAGGTTACCATCGGACGCATAGACTTGGGCTTTATCAATCGCCTTATCATCGACGACTCGCAGATGCTCGACCAAAGCGGAAAGCAGATGCTTAAGGTGTCGCGCATATCCGTAAAGATTTCTCCCTTGGCGTTGGCAAAGGGAGAGATAGAGATTACGTCAGCCCAATTCTTCGGTCTGAAAGCCAATCTCTACAAGACCACTCCGGAGGCCAAGCCTAATTTTCAGTTTGTCATCGACTCACTTGCGTCGAAGGACACAACCAAGCAAAGCACTCCCATAAACCTGCAGATCAGTTCGCTTATTCTACGTCATAGCGACATCCGATACAGATGTCTCTCGAAAGCCGGTACGCGGAAGAATTTCTCCGTGGACGATATTGACGTGCGCAATATCAGCTCACATATTATAGTAGACCGCATCACCAACGATTCGCTCAACATTAAGGTGAAGCGCCTGTCGTTCAAGGAGCGTTGCGGACTTTCCGTAGAGCATCTTTCGCTTCACGCAGTCGTGGGACGAACTAAGGCAGAACTCCCCTACCTCGAAATAAAACTGCCCAACTCCGAGCTGCTTGTCAAGAACATCGAGGCCACGTATAACATCAAGGACAACACCATCGAGAAGAAATCGCTTAAATATCGTGGCGAGATTCTTTCCGAACGCTTCGCCCTACCCGACCTTGCATGCTTCGTACCCAAACTCGCCAACATTACCGGTCGCACTTCCCTTAAAGCGATGTTCAGCGGCACGGCGGAAAGCGTTGACATCAAGCAACTTGCCGTTTCCAACGACATGGGCATGAAGCTTGAAGCGGAAGGCGTCGTAAACGGACTTTCCTCCAAGCCTTCATGGAACTGCCGACTGAAGGAAATGCAGATGAAGCAGCAGTTTGCAGCTATGGTGCTGAAGACGTTTACAGGCAAGGACCTGCCTAAGGTGGTTGAAAATATAGACCATATAGCCCTTACGGCTCACTCTTACGGCAACATCGACCTCCTGCATGCAGACGGCAAGCTGAAGACCAATCTCGGCGATGCCGACTTCGGCATGAAGAAGGAGGGCAAGAAGATTGTGGCTGACGTCAAGACAAACGGACTGGGCATAGGAGAACTGCTCCAGAACGACAATCTCGGACGCATAGCCGCCAATCTGACTGCTACGGCTACGTCAAAGGACGACGTGCATCTGAAGGGTAACATCGCCAGCCTCGACTTCAACAAATACACTTACCGCAACATACGTCTTGACGCTTCTTATCGCGGCAAGACGCTCAAGGGCGTTCTTACCATGAACGACCGCAACGCCGACATCGACATTAACGCGCTCTATAACGGAGCGTCCAAAACGCCTAACATCGACCTTAAAGCAGAGGTTCGCAGATTTGTGCCAAGCGTGCTGAATATCAGCAACAAATGGGGAACTGCTGCATTCGCTCTCAACATAGATGCCAACATTCGTGGCAATAACGTCAACGATGCTGCAGGCTCGTTGCAGATAAGCAATCTAAGCATGCAGGAGACGGAGGACGCATACTCGCTCGCCAACCTCAGAATTGACACAGGATTTAAGGACGGCGAACATTTCCTCGACATGAACAGCGACTTCGGCAACGTGGCAATTACGGGTAGCTTTGACTATCAGACCATCGTCCGTAGCCTTAAGAACATGATAGCGTCCAAATTGCCTTCCATGCCGGGTCTTGAAAAGAAGCCCACACGCGGCGACAACGCATTCACCATCAACGCACTCATTAATGATACCGAGTGGCTCAACAAGCTATTGGGCGTACCTCTCTATATCTCACAACCAGTAAGCATTAGTGGCGGCATGGACGAGAAGAATCAGAAGATTGACCTGCGTTGCGACATCCCCAACTTCTCCTATAAAGACACGCGCTTTAGCGACGCTTTTGTCACCATCGGTTCGCCCGGCGACACCCTGCGTGCCGACATCAGCCTCAAGAAGCTGTCTGACAAGGGTAAGGCTTTGGCGCTCCGTCTCTCGGCTGACGCTTTCGGCAACCGTCTGAAGACCTCCGCCGCATTCCGCACCAACAGTCGCCACCCCATGCACGGCGTCATCAACGCCAGCACCCTCTTCGCCAAGAACGAGGAGGGACTTGCCACGGCTTACGTGGACGTGCTGAAGTCTGAAGCCACCATAGGCGACTCCACATGGCACATCATGCCGGCAAGCATCACTTACTATAAGAATCATCTCGACGTAGACAACTTCACCATCAAGCACGGCGACCAGCATCTTACCATTAACGGCACAGCCACGAACGACCTGCAGGACTCGCTCACCATAGCGCTGAAGGACATCGACGTGAGCTACATCCTGAATCTCGTCAACTTCCATTCTGTTGACTTCTTCGGAATGGCGTCGGGCAACGCCGTCATGGCTGGCGTGTTCAGCAAGGAACCGCAGATGGGCGCCGACCTTACCGTCAAGCAGTTCAAGTTCGAGACGGGACGCATGGGCACACTCTATGCCAACGTGGCTTACGACAATGAGGAGGGACGCATCAACATCGACGCCAAAGCGCTCGACGAGGACAACAGACGAACTATAATCAACGGATATGTGTCGCCGAAGCACAAATTCATCGACCTTGCCATTAACGCCAACCGCACAAGAGCCGAATTTATGGAGGGATTCTGCGACAGCTTCATGGACAACATCGACGCCGACATCATAGGCGACGTGAACGTCGTGGGACCGCTCAGCAACATCAACCTTGTGGGTAAGGCTGTAGTGAGCGGCAAGGCGCACATGTCGGCTATGAACACCACATATTATCTAAAGAACGACACCGTGACATTCATACCGGACGAGATTAAGTTCGCCGGTGACACCATACGCGACCGCAACGGCAACATAGGTCTGCTCTCAGGCAGCATCTATCATAAGCACCTTACCAACCTCTCGTACAGCCTGAACGTGAAGGCGAAGAACCTCTTAGCGTACGACACCCATTCCTTCGACGGCAACTCGTTCTATGGCACGGCGTACGTTACGGGCGACTGCTCCATCGTGGGCAAGAGCGGCGAGGTGACCATCGACGTGGAGGGCGTGCCCGAAAAGAACAGCATCCTTGTTTATAACGTGAGCGACAACAGTTCAGTTTCTTCTCACGACTACATACATTGGGCTAACCACGACCAGACGGACGACAGTCAGGACGATGAAAAGGACAACGACAAGCGCAACAAGGTGGACATCAGCACCAACATCAAGCTTAACTTCCTCATCAACTGCAACCCTGACGCCACCCTGAAGCTCATCATGGACGAGGCCACGGGCGACTACATCACGCTTAACGGAAACGGCGTGATGCGTGCCTCATACTTCAACAAGGGATCGTTCGACCTTTACGGCAACTACATCATCGACCACGGCATCTACAAGCTCACCATACAGAACATCATCAAGAAGGACTTCCAGTTCCAGAAGGGTGGCATGATATCGTTCGGCGGTGACCCATACAACGCCTCGCTGGACATGAAGGCACTCTACACGCTCAACAGCGTGAGCCTGAGCGACCTTAACATCGGCAAGTCGTTCACAAACAACAACGTACGCGTAAACTGTCTGATGAACATTACGGGCACTCCCGATGCGCCGAAGGTGGACTTCAACTTAGACATGCCTACGCTTGGCAATGACGTGAAGCAGATGGTATACAGTCTGCTCAACGCCGAGGAGGAGACCAATCAGCAGGTGCTCTATCTGCTGGCTGTTGGCAGATTCTATTCACAAGGCACAAACAATGCCGCTGGCGAGTCCGGTCAGCAGTACAGCCAGACATCGCTCGCCATGCAGAGCTTTTTGAGCGGTACGGTCAGCCAACAGATAAATACCGTGCTGAGCAACGTCATAAACAGCAGCAACTGGAACTTCGGAGCCAACATCTCTACGGGCGACGAGGGATTCAACAACGCCGAATATGAGGGTCTGCTATCCGGACGCCTGCTCAATAACCGCCTGCTTCTGAACGGACAGTTCGGTTATCGCGACAATCCGAACGCCACCACCAGCTTCATCGGCGACTTCGACCTGAAATACCTGCTCTTCCCCAACGGCAACCTCGCCATCAACGTCTACAACAAGACTAATGACCGCTACTTCACACGTAACAGTCTTAACACGCAGGGAGTGGGTATAATAATGAGGAAGGACTTCACAAAGATGTCCGACCTCTTCTTCTGGAGAAAAAAGAAGACAAAAGCGAAATAATTAATATCCTCATCATCTACAAAACCTACCCCACATGAAAAAGCAAGCCATCGCAGTCGTCCTTATGCTGTCTGCATCTGCCATACAAGCCCAGAACAACACCTGGCAAGCCCCGGCAGGAACAAGCAGTCTATGGGAACAATTCCTTGACAATCTCAGCGACTATGATGACATAGAAGCTGGTAACACGGAGGAGATGTACGAGCTGCTGCGTGAGCTGGAGACCAATCCCATAGACCTCAACAACGCCACGGACGACGACATACAACGATTGGCCTTTCTCAGCAATACACAACGTGAGGAGCTTACCGAATACCTTGACCGCCACCGTCCTATCCGGTCCATAGGCGAACTGGCAATGATTAAGTCGCTCGATAACGTCACGCTGCAACTGCTGAGCAGCTTTGTGTATGTTGGCAGCATAGACGAGAGCCGTAAATTTCCGACTTGGAAGGAAATAGCGAAGCATGGCAAGAACGAGCTTTTAGGCTACGTGAAAGTGCCGTTCTATGAACGCAAGGGCGACCGTGAGGCGTATCTCGGATATAAATACAAGCATTGGATACGCTATAAGTATAGTTACGGACAACTCCTGCAAGCCGGCATTACGGGGGCGCAGGATGCTGGCGAGCCTTTCTTCGGCAGCCATAA
>OCMD01000256.1_pt1 | contig 12568 bp, 10 predicted proteins | sample 1496061 | NCBI WGS metagenome assembly OCMD01 (sample SAMN01760939, study PRJEB22395) | human gut metagenome | reverse complement strand
TAAAAGGTTATAATGTTTTTAAGATAACTTATATTTTAGAAGTTTACGCTTATCCATAGCCATTAACCTTATTTCGCTGACAATATTTTAACGGATTATACATCAGGGATACCGATTAAACTAAGTTTCTAGGAGTTTCTGCTGAAAGAAATCATAAAAAAAATGAGGACTCTCTAAAAAAAGATACCCATTTCGGAATCGTAAACAAACGCTAAAATATGTAAAAACTGACTAGATTCTTAAAATATGTTTATAAAACACGAAAAACACCCTTCACCACCCTTCACCCGTAACTATTTGACACTCAAAATGTTAAATAAAAAGGTGAAGGGTGAAGGTTTGAAAACTCTATTTTATATGTACGCGTGGGTAAAGGAAAAAAGGGTAAAATCAAAAAAGTACCCTAGGGTCAAAAATCGGAAAAACCCTAAAAAAAGAATATAATATAAGATTTAAAATATACCCTTCACCCTTCACCTCGTTGCCACAACCCAGCTTCCATATCTTCATCATCGGATTACCTACATTTGTCTTCTGAGTTTATCCTTCGGAGATATTCCGCTATCTTTCGGAGATAATTTCTTATCCTTCGGAGATATTCTGCTATCTTTCGGAGTTATGTTCTTATCCTTCGGAGATATTCTCCTGAATGATTCCATGATATTTTTCGCACTTTATTTCCCGAATCCACGCAAATCGCACAAATCGCATAGGTAGAAAACGGAAAAGACGTATCTTTGCAATCGAAATAAAGCGAATGGCGTATGAGACAGGTAGAAAAAAGAGAAGATAAGAGATTAAGATGGCAATGGCAGATCAGTTTCAACCGCAAGGAGACTGACATGAAGTCAGACATCACCATCATTCCTAGCGGCAACTATCATATCCTGATAAAGGGTCTGAGAATGACGTAAAATTACGGAATAAATGTTAATAAAGAGCAGAGATTATCGTTCGTTTCAATAATTGGCATTATCTTTGCGCTTATTATATTATTCAATAGACCATAAATAACAAAAGAAAATAGAATTATGACAGAAAAAGAAATGTACAATCTGATAAATAGTCAGAACAACCAGCAGAGCAATGGCTTTGCTGTTAATGAGAAAGAGCGAGGTATAAGCGGTGTTTTCTCTGCTTTGATGCGCAAAGTGTATACATGGATGACCTTAGCTCTCCTGATTACGGGCGTTACTGCCTATGGTGTAGCTAGCAGTCCTACCCTGCTGATGACCTTGATGACAAGCCGCGGCTTGCTCTTTGGTTTGATTATCGCAGAGCTCGCCCTGGTATTCATCATTACCGGTGCCCTACAGAGACTCTCCCTGACTACGGCCACCCTACTCTTCATCGTCTACTCGGTTTTGAATGGTGCCATGCTTTCATCCGTATTCGTAGTATATACGATGACCAGTATTGCCAAGGTATTTTTTATTACAGCCGGCACATTCGGAGCGATGGCTTTCTATGGTTACACTACCAAGAAGGATTTGACCTCTTTAGGAAAAATACTCTTCATGGCGCTGATAGGCCTGATTATCGCTACCGTAGTAAACATGTTCTTGAAGAGTTCTGGGTTTGATTACATTTTGAGTTACGCAGGTGTAGCCATCTTCGTTGGCTTGACCGCTTGGGACAGTCAGAAGATCAAGCAGATGCTCCAGACACAATACGACATGAGCGAGGGCGCACAGAAACTGGCACTCATCGGAGCCTTGACTCTGTATCTCGATTTTATCAATCTCTTCCTCTACTTGCTCCGCATCTTCGGAGGCAGCAACAAGGAATAATGAAAACGGGAACCGGGAATAAAGTAAAAAAACAAAGAATAACATACATAACGAGAAAGGTTGGCTTGCCCTCAACGGGTTGGCCAACCTTTATTTTTTAATTCCTAGAAAAAGTAAATGCTAGAGTTATATTCTCTTCAAAAAGTTCTATGGTGCAAAGATAGAAAAAAAATTGAGAACTATGGTTTCAAAATAGCAAAAATAAGTTTCAAATGGACAAAAAGTGTCTTTTGACATTTTTCAGTGTGCCACTGATTTTTACAAACTACCTAAACATCAACAACTTACGCATTTACTCTATATTTATTAGGAGAACAACCAAAAGAGGCAAAAAATACTCTTCTGAACGTAGAAATAGAATTAAATCCCGATTTGATGGCGATTTCCGGCAAAGGAAAGTTCGTTGACTTCAACAAATTCTCAGCATACTGTATACGATAAGAATTCACATAATCATAAAACGTCTGCCCATTCTGCCGGTTAAAATAGCGACTCAGATAAGTACGGTTCGTACCTACAGCCAGCGCCACATCAGACAATTTCAGTTTCGGATTGAGATAGATTTTATCTTCCTCGAACAACCGCTGCACCTCAGCAGCCATCCCCGAAACATCTACTTCGTTCTGCTCTAACGATACAATTTCAATATCGCTCAACTCTTCTATCACTGACTCATGCCTATAAACAAAATAATCTATCAGCATCCAGAGTATCAGAGAGCTTACCATATAGATATTGTCGTAATCCACATTAATAACGAAACAGCTCAGCGTCCATAAAAACAGAATCAGGAAGAAGGTATTGAGAATGGCAAGAAGCCAATTCAGATTAATATTTTCCTGATAAGAAAAGCGCTCTTTCAGCTGGCGGTGATACCTCCGAATCATAAAGATAAGCAATATAAAGGTAGAGCATCCATAAATGGCTCCCCAGACAGAAAGCACATAAAACCAGATGATATTACGGGTAAAAATATAGAACACCGGCAACAAGAGAAAAGGCAATTCCAGCATCAAAGCTTTCCCCCATCTGAACCAGCCCGGCTTTACCAGTTCCATCAACACAAAGCTGTAGAACGGAATAATCATCATATCCAACGAAGACGTAAGATACCACACATGCTCGTTGTCAAAACCATAAATCAGAAAGAAAACCATGTCCTTTACCAACTGTAGGTCGACCACGATCATGAGCCACATAATCATCCGAAAGAGCATCTCCTTTCCTTTTCTCCAAAACAGGAAAGCCATCATGGAGAAGAACATCATGCTCATACCATAAATAAAACTCGTTACCGAATCCATGTCTACTTTCTATATAAATAAACAAAAAGGCACACCTATGGAGAGATATTCTAACATTCCAAAGGTGTGCCATGATATAAATTTAATGCCTTATATAATAAGGTGTTGTATTAAATGAAATAACCTGATTAGTCGATTTCCTCATCGGCCTCGTAACCTCCCATCTCACGGATAGCATTCTTCAGCATCGTATACTGCTGGTAGAGATGGTTTACAGGCTCTTCACCCTTAGTATAATCGTGCATAGGTGCCTTAAGGAAGAAACTCAAGAAACGCTGGGTTCCGAAACGGCCTGCACGAGCAGCAAGATCGCTCAACAATGTAAGGTCGAGCAGCAATGGAGCAGCAAGGATTGAGTCACGGCAGAGGAAGTTAATCTTAATCTGCATTGGGTAACCCATCCAGCCGAAGATATCGATATTATCCCAACCCTCCTTGTTATCGTTGCGAGGTGGATAATAGTTGATACGTACCTTGTGATAGTACTGAGTATCTTCATCGTTACCATGACCATAGAGATCTGGCTGAGCTTCTGGTTTCAGGATTGTCTCAAGAGTAGAGAGTTTACTTACCTCCTTGGTATGGAAATTAGCAGGTTCATCGAGAACGAGACCATCACGATTTCCGAGAATATTGGTAGAGAACCAGCCATTCAAGCCGAGACAACGGGTACCGATGATAGGAGCGAAACCACTCTTGACAAGAGTCTGGCCTGTCTTGAAGTCCTTACCGGCGATAGGCATCTTGGTCTTCTCTGCGAGTTCCCACATAGCAGGAATATCAACAGTTGTATTAGGAGCACCCATAATGAAAGGAGCACCCTCTGTCAAAGCAGCATAAGCGTAGCACATGGATGGAGCTACATGCTGGCGGTCGTCAGCCTTCATTGCAGCCTCAAGTGCTGCCAATGTACCATGAATCTTCATATCTACAGGAACATAGATTTCGGTAGATGCTGCCCAGATAACAACGATACGAGCACAACCGTTCTTCTCCTTGAAGTCGCGGATATCCTGACGAAGAGCCTCTACCATCTCCCAGCGGGTCTTGCAATCCTTCACATTATCGCCATCAAGACGCTTTGCATAGTTCTTGTCGAAAGCAGCCTTCATTGGTACTACCTTCTCCAACTCCTCGCGTACAGGATTGATATCTTTCTCCTTCAATACCTCAGCATACATAGCTGCCTGATAAGCATTCTGCGGATAAACATCCCAAGTACCGAATACGATATCATTAAGGTCTGCAAGTGGAACGATGTCCTTGTAGTGCAAATATTTCTTGTCTGCACCCTTGCCAACACGAATCTTGTCGTACTGAGTCATTGAACCTACTGGCTTCGCAAGTCCCTTACGAGTCATGAAAACACCGGTCATGAAGGTAGTAGCTACTGCGCCACAACCAACAACCAAGATTCCCAGCTTACCTTCTGCTGGTTTAACATTCATTTTTTCCATCTTCTAAAGGTTTATTTTATATTAAGTTGATTATAATCTAAGAATTGTGTCTGCAAAGATAACAAAAACTAATTGAACCGATGCGGTTTTCGTAGACTTTTTTTCAATAATTTACAATAATTAGCTTAAAATGGATAAAAAGGCTATTCTGCATCAAAAGCCAAGTGTAGAATATTTGTATGAAAGAAGATAATATATGCATATTTATTCCACATTTATGCATAACGAAAGACAAAATAATGTTATTTTATGCATTTTTCTTTCATTTTATTTGGTTATTTGCAAAATATATTGTAATTTTGCAGCCGTTAAACGAATAAAAATACAGCATATGAAGGCAAAGAATAGCAGATTGGAAACTTTGAAGATGCTTATATCAAGTCAGGAGTTGAGTTCGCAAGACCAACTTTTGGAGGCTCTTCACAAAGAAGGCTTTAAGATTACGCAAGCCACATTGAGCCGTGACTTAAAACTGCTCAAGGTAGCAAAGGCAGCATCTTCGAGTGGAAAATATGCGTATGTCCTGCCCAACGATACATTATATAAGAGAGTATCAAACCATATTCCAGTGAGCAAGATGATGGTGAATACCGGATTCCAATCAATCAACTTCTCTGGAAACATGGTCGTGATCAAGACCCGTCCGGGATATGCAAGTAGCATTGCCTATAACATAGACAATAGTGATATTTCTCAAATTCTTGGAACCATCGCCGGTGACGACACGATCTTCCTGGTTAAAAAGAAAGGTACCACAGAAGAGGAAATCATCAATGCACTAGCAGAGGTAATTCCAGACGTTCACCATAAATATATATAAGGTAGTTGCATCTTTATGCAAAACATACACCTTATTATATATATAAAGAAAGAATATTAAAACAAAAACATTTTAAGATAGAAGAGAAAAAATGGAAGAAGCAGAAGTTAAAGTAATGGTGGCTGACGAAAGTCACATCAAGTACATCGACACCATTCTGACTACAATTGCAGAAGCTGCAAAGAAGCGTGGTTCTGGTATCGCCAAGCGTTCACCAGAGTATGTTGCCACCAAAATGCGCGAAGCCAAGGCGGTCATCGCTCTCCAGGGCGAAAAGTTCGCAGGTTTCAGCTACATCGAAACATGGGGCAACAAGCACTATGTTACCACATCAGGTTTGATCGTTCACCCAGACTTCCGTGGTATGGGACTGGCTAAGCGTATCAAGAACCTGACCTTTACGCTTGCCCGACAGCGATGGCCTCATGCCAAGATTTTCTCTTTGACATCCGGTTCGGCAGTTATGAAGATGAACACCCAGTTGGGTTACCTTCCTGTTACCTTCGCCGACCTGACCGATGATGAGTCATTCTGGCGTGGTTGTGAGGGTTGCATCAACGTGGATGTCCTCCATCGTACCAACCGCAAATACTGCATCTGCACCGCCATGCTCTTCGACCCAGAAGAACATCTGCCTATCAAGCTTCCTCAGGAAGTGATTGAGAGAATCCGCAAGATTGACGGTCCATCTGCAGAAATCTAAATCCTTATATATAATAAGGTGTTGGCAAGAATGCCATCTAAACATTTTCACCACATATTAAACATAAAATAAAATGGCAAATAAAAAAGTTGTAGTCGCTTTTAGCGGCGGTCTCGATACATCATACACAGTAATGAAGTTGACCCAGGATGGCTGGGATGTTTATGCAGCATGCGCTAACACAGGTGGTTTCTCTGCCGAGCAGTTGAAGACCAACGAGGAGAACGCATATAAGTTGGGTGCCAAGGCATACGTCACTCTCGACGTTACCCACGAATATTACGAGAAATCATTGAAATACATGATTTTCGGTAATGTGCTCCGCAACAACTGCTACCCTATCTCTGTATCTTCTGAGCGTATTTTCCAGGCTATCGCCATCGCACGCTACGCCAAGGAGATTGGTGCTGACGCCATCGCTCACGGAAGTACAGGTGCCGGCAACGACCAGATTCGTTTCGACATGACCTTCCTGGTAATGGCTCCTGGTGTAGAGATCATCACCTTGACACGTGACAAGGCGCTTTCTCGTAAGGAGGAGGTTGACTACCTGAACGAGCATGGTTTCTATGCAGACTTCACCAAGTTGAAGTATTCTTATAACGTAGGTATCTGGGGAACCAGTATCTGCGGTGGTGAGATTCTCGACCCAACCCAGGGTCTCCCTGAGGAGGCTTATCTGAAGCACGTTACTGCCAAGGAAGAAGAGGCCGAACTGAAGATTACCTTCGAGAAGGGTGAGATCGTGGCTGTCAACGGCGAAAAGTTTGATGATAAGATTGCGGCCATCCAGAAGATTGAGGAGATTGGTGCATCTTACGCTATCGGTCGCGACTGCAACGTGGGTGACACCATCATCGGTATCAAGGGTCGTGTAGGTTTCGAGGCTGCAGCTCCTAAGCTCATCATCGAGGCTCACCGTCTGTTGGAGAAGAGCACATTGAGCAAGTGGCAGCAGTATTGGAAGGACCAGGTAGGCAACTGGTACGGAATGTTCCTCCACGAGAGCCAGTACCTGGAGCCAGTGATGCCGGATATCGAGGCAATGCTGACTTCTTCTCAGCGCAACGTAAACGGTACAGCTATCCTGAAACTCCGTCCATTTAGCTTCCAGACTGTTGGTGTCGATTCACCAGACGATTTGACCAAGTCTAAGCTCGGTGAGTATGGTGAGATGCAGCACGGTTGGACCGCAGAGGATGCGAAGGGCTTCATCAAGGTAAGCTCTACCCCACTCCGTGTTTATTATGGTATGCACCCTAACGAGGAAAGATAATATGGTAAAAGTAGGTATTTTAGGAGCAGCTGGTTATACAGGAGGTGAGTTGATTCGCCTCCTTATCAACCATCCTGAGGCAGAGATTGTATTTGCCAACAGCGAGAGTAACGCCGGCAACCTGGTGGCTGAGGTTCACGAGGGATTGTATGGCGAGACCGACTTGAAGTTTACCGCCGAGATGCCTTTCGACCAGGTGGATGTTATCTTCTTCTGCTTCGGTCATGGCAAGAGCGAGGCGTTCCTGAAGGAGCACAATGTTCCGGAGAACGTGAAGATTATCGACCTGGCACAGGACTTCCGTCTTGCCCCAGAGACTGTGGTTGCTACCCAGCAGCCAACCCCAGCCGCTCACGATTTTGTATATGGTCTTCCAGAAATAAATGAATCAAAAATAGCCGTAGCTCAGCACGTGGCAAACCCAGGTTGTTTTGCAACCTGCATTCAACTTGGTTTGTTGCCTGCTGCTAAGATGGGCCTCATCAACAGCGATGTATCTGTCAACGCCATTACCGGTAGCACCGGCGCTGGCCAGAAACCAGGTGCCACTACCCATTTCTCATGGCGCAACAACAACATGAGCATCTACAAGGCATTCAACCATCAGCACGTGCCAGAGATTCGTCAGAGTCTGAAGCAGACACAGGGTTATCTCGATGCAGCCATCGACTTTATCCCTTACCGTGGCGACTTCGCCCGCGGTATCTTCGCTACAGAAGTTGTGAAGACCGACAAGCCAATCGAGGAAATCGTAGCTGGTTACAAGGAGTTCTACAAGAATGCCAAGTTCACCCACTATGTGGATAAGGCTATCGACTTGAAGCAGGTTGTGAATACCAACAAGTGCCTGGTTCATGTGGATAAGTATGGCGATAAGCTACTGATTACTTCCTGCATCGACAATCTTCTGAAGGGTGCCGTGGGTCAGGCTGTTCAGAACATGAACATCATGTTTGGTCTCGACCAGACTGCTGGTTTAAAGCTTAAGCCATCAGCATTTTAGATAAAAGAATTCGGAAGAACGGATGAAAAATCATTCGTTCTTCTATCATAAAAAATAGTTTGTAATAAGATAACTCTATGAGTTGTCTTTCTTAAAACATAGATTTAACATGAAACTTTACGACGTATATCCTCTTTTCGATATTAATATTGTAAAAGGTAAGGGCTGCAAGGTATGGGACGACAAGGGTCAGGAATATCTCGATCTCTATGGCGGTCATGCCGTTATCAGCATCGGTCATTGCCATCCTCACTATGTGGAGATGCTCACCAACCAGTTGAACAATTTGGGTTTCTATTCCAACTCTGTCATCAACAAGTTGCAGGTGAAACTCGCTGAGCGTCTGGGCAAGATAAGCGGTTATGAAGATTATCAGTTCTTCCTCATCAACTCAGGTGCCGAGGCAAACGAGAACGCCTTGAAGCTGGCTTCATTCACCAACGGCAGAACCCGCGTGCTTTCTATAGAGAAGGCATTCCACGGCAGAACATCCCTTGCCGTAGAGGTAACAAATAATCCTAAGATCATCGCTCCAATCAATGACAATGGTCACGTAACCTATCTTCCTATCAACGATTTGGAGGCTTGGGAGAAGGAACTTGCCAAGGGCGATGTCTGCGCTTGTATCATCGAGGCGATTCAGGGCGTAGGTGGCTGCAACATGGTAACTCCAGAATTTGCACAGGGTTTGCAGGCAGCCTGCAAGAAATACGGCACTTTCCTGATTTGCGATGAAATCCAGTGCGGTTATGGCAGAAGCGGTAAGTTCTTCGCTCACCAGTGGTTGGGCATCAAGCCAGACCTCATCACCGTAGCCAAGGGTATCGGCAATGGTTTCCCTATGGGTGGCGTATTGATTTCTCCAGAGTTTACTCCTGTATATGGTCAGCTGGGTACTACTTTCGGTGGCAACCACCTGGCATGTACAGCAGCTCTCGCCGTTCTCGATGTTTTCGAAAAAGAGAATCTGGTAGAGAATGCGCATGAGGTTGGTGAATATCTCATCGCCCAGCTGAAGGAGTTGCAGAAGCGCAACAGTCACATCACAGAGGTTCGTGGCCGTGGTTTAATGGTAGGAGCCGTACTCGATATTCCTCACAAGGAAGTTCGCAGCAAGCTCATCCACGAGCAGCACTGCTTCACCGGTTGCGCCGGCACCAACATCCTCCGTATCCTCCCTCCATTGGTATTGACCAAGGAGAATGTGGATGACTTCATCGGAAGATTGGAAACCGTATTGAAGGAAGTATAAACCCATTGAGATAAGAATATAAAGAAAACTCAACCCATAAAAGAAATAGGAATCACTCCTATCGTGAGCAGCAAGCCCTTTGCGGTTTGCTGCTTTTTTGTTCCCCTTATAGGAAATCATCTTAAATGTCTCTACTTTTGAATAAAAATAATAAAAGATATTTATAGTCGATTCAGCTCTGCATTACCGGCACCAGTTCCCTTGTACTTGCTACGTGTGGTATTGAACTTATAGCGAAGGGTGAGTTGCAGGTCTCTCGTACCTCGCTTAGATACTTGCAGGAGTTCCATCTTCTGGTTATAGAGCAAGTCGGCATCCCAACATTTATAAAGCAGGTCGTTGCCTTTTATTTCCAAGGTAAGGGCATCCTTTAGGAATGACTTACTGATGCTGACATCCAGTACATGCTGCTCTTTGGCAAGATATACGTTCATCGTGTTACCTTTGCCCTGATAGCGATAATCCACGTTAAGGGTGATGCCGCATGACAAGGAGAAGGCATTGTTGAAGTTGCCCATGAAAATAGGACGATTCAAGCGATAAGATGCCACATCAGTATGGAGGGTGAACCAGGGTTTCTGCATGCCCAAGTTGATTTGCGGCGCCCAAATGCCTATCTTTGGAGCGGCACTGATGTAGGCGGTCATGCTCTTGAGGCTCTTCACGTTCTTACGACTTATCATGGTAATAGCTTCGTTGCCAGGTATTTGCTCTGCCCAATAGATGATGGCATTGCGAGAGTCCTTGTAGTTGACCATAAACTGGATGAACTTCCATACACCCGATAATTCCACTCTGTGATTGGTTTCGTTGTCGAGATAAGGATTACCTGTCTGGCGAGTAAATCGATTCATATAAGATACATTGTTGCTCAGTTGACTATATGAAGGACGAGAGGTCTTTACCGAATAGCTCAACTGTGCCATTACCTTACCTATCTTCGCACCATAGCTGATGGTAGGAAAGAGGTTGCGGAAGGAGCGACTCTGCTCGGGCTGATAAATGCCTGCATCATAATACTTGAATCTTACATACTCGTATCGCAATCCTGCCGTGATGTTTCCTATCGGGGTGAGGTGCGCATATTGGATGAATGGACTTGCCGTCTGCTCCTCCAACTTGCTATAAGAGTTGGCGAGGAGGTCGGTGCGATTCACTTCGTAGTCATCGTTACGATGAGTATTTATATACTCTGCTCCATAGGAGAGATTACCGCCTAAAAGAGGAGAGGTAATTACGAGTTTGGTGGCTACCATCTTGTTGCTCACACGATTCTTGGAGTTGATGTTACGAGAATCGTGCTCCTGGCTCTGTTCATCGCTATAGGCATAAGCCCTGTTTGTACTGAAATAGAGGTCGGTATTCAAATCAATAGTGGTCTTGCCCCAAATGCCGTTGTAGTAGGCATTCAATTGATGGCTAGGGTTGTTCTTGTCGACCGTCAGACCATCGGTTTTGATATAGTCGTAAAACTTACCGTCGGCTGTCACCTGACTATCGAAAAAATCTTTTGAGCGAGAATAGCCTGGCGAGGTCAAGGTGTATCTCGCACCAATGGAATGATTGGCATTGAAATCATAGCTAAAACCACTGATAAGACGGTGCGATTCTATGCGGCCTGTTACTTCGTTGTTGTTATGCTGTTGCCAAAGCGTATCGACATGTACAGTCTGTTCGTAGGTGGCCTTTTGCATCCATGTTGCATCAGAGAACTTATAAGTGGCAAAGAGATTCAGTCCATTATGACGATAGTTCATGTTAACCTGTTGGATGGTATTGTCATGCTTATTGTACCAATACACAGAGCGAGTATCAAAGCCGAAGCCTTCGCCTTTCTTCTTGATGGTCTTGATTTTGATTACCGCATTTACCGAAGCATCGTAGGTAGCTCCTGGATTCTGGATGACTTCCACACTCTTGATGTCGGAAGATTTGATGTTATCCAACTCACTGATGTCTTGCATCTTCCTGCCGTTGATATATATAATAGGTGTACCCTTGCCGACCACCTCATATCCATCTTTCTTCTTCACGATGCTCGGCACATGCTTCAATACATCTTCAGCCGTACCCATCTTGCTAAGCACGGTTCCTGCCACATTGGTCAGCAGTCCTTCGTGGGTCTTCTTATATTGAGGAAGATGAGCTTTCACCACCACTTCGCCAAGTTCTTTGGAGAACTTATCAAATAGGGTCGTGTCGGAAATCTGTTCGCCGTTGATGTTCTGTGCCATCATCTGTGTTAGGGTAATGCCACAGAAGGATGCTACTAACGCAAGTCTTTTCATTTTCTTACTATTCTTTATGTTGTTACTATTCTTATTTGTTGCAAAATAGCAAGGCAACGGCTATGCCAAAAACATAAACAACTGATTATCAGAATATATAGAAAAAAGGCCATAAGATGACCTGTCTAAATACTTGACACTGCTGTCTAGTTATTAGACAGAAAAGCCATCAAAAAGGTTACGATGCGACACCATCTCCTTCATATACTCATGGTATTTTCACTTATTTTCCTACATTTCGCAAGCAATTTGTCGCATAACTCAGAAATTTTCCATCCCTTGGCCTACGCTCATGCCGAAGGAACTCCTTCAGGCGCATTGTCAGAACAACCGACCGTGATATAACTTTACAGATTAAGATATAGCGAAAATATCTCTTAAGGGAAAATTTTCAATCTCTTCTTTCCCCATTATATGGGTGTTTCTTCTTGATTGTCTATTTCTAGAATATCATTTACATAGTTTCATCTCCATCATCTATAAGATAGGCAAGTACAAGGAAAAGAGAACCAAGGACGTAGATACTTCCAGAATGGGAGTAAACTAGCGAATTTCTTAAAAAATCGTCAGTAAACAAGCGTACTTTCTTAAAAAATCGTCTACAAACTGCTCTTTTTTCTGATAAAAGTAGTATCTTTGCACCGTAATTGCATTTTAACTATAAGACGACAATGA
>OCMD01000253.1_pt1 | contig 12714 bp, 9 predicted proteins | sample 1496061 | NCBI WGS metagenome assembly OCMD01 (sample SAMN01760939, study PRJEB22395) | human gut metagenome | reverse complement strand
AGGCAAGGGCTAATGGCTACAAGCCATACGACTTGCTCTTCATGGGCGATAATGGCTCGAATGGTGCAAGCTGCGAGGCTCTTCTCCCATTGATGCAAGATGGAGAAAAGACTCAGGGATATGGAGGTTGTATGTTCTATGTAGCTGCTCTTTGGGATGCTACGATGCAGACTGTTGCAGATAAGGACGCAGCCACTACTGCCAACTCATGGTCAGGTATGCGTGTTCGTCCACAATTCGTAGAGAAGTTCTTCACCGATCCTTCTGTAGTAGTGAACAAGTCGTCAAAAGAAATTCGTGCTATGAACGTTGACGACCGTGCTATCCTTTGGGGTAAAGGCAACAGTGACGGCGATCGTACTTTGGAGATTGGTGCTAACGACAAGTTTGTCAAGGGTATTGCAACACCAAAATGGAATAACAACTATTCTAATGGTGGTACTCCTCACGACAGCTACAACGTAGACATCGACTTCTTCCTCTTCCGTGTAGCAGAGGCTTACCTCAATGCTGCAGAGGCTGAGATGCACCTTAACGGTGAGGGTTCAGCTAAGGCAAAGAAGTACATCAACGCTCTCCGCGAGCGTGCCCATGCTGCCAAACGTGATTCTTACACTCTTAATGATGTCCTTGACGAGCGTTCTCGCGAGCTTTATTGCGAAGGTCTTCGTCGTACCGACTTGATTCGTTTCAATCAGTTTGGTGGAACTCAGGCTACATACAAATGGGAGCTTAAGGGTGGTAGCACTAATGGTACAACATTCGCTAAGACCTATAATCTATATCCTATCCCATCTTCAGAGATTCGTTCTAACAAGAACCTGACACAGATTGACGGATATAATGAGGTTCAGAACTAAAGTATAAAAGTAAAAATAGAACTATAAAAGTAAACGCAATATGAAGAATAAATATATGATGGGTGCTCTGCTTTTCGGCATCATCAGCTTATTCGCATCATGTTCGGATGACAACGACTCTAACCCTACGCTTATACAGCCTAAGGAGTTCACGTTGAACACTCCAGAATATGCCAATTCCACTATAGACCTGGAGCATTCCACAGGACTTGGTCTTACATGGTCGCAGCCTAAGTATACAGAAGACAATGCTCCGATCAACGCCACTTACGAGGTGCAGGTTTCTCCTACCAACGCATTCAACGTCTCAACGGACGAGGCTGCAGCAGACGAGAGCGGCGAGAAGGTGGCTGACTACGCTGTTCTTAGCAACACCACAGAGAAATGTAATGTCTCAGCCTCTGCCGAGGAAATAGACAAGGCATTGGTGAAGATCCTTAAATGGACAGAAGGCAATGTTCCTGCCACGCAGGAGGTTTACGTCCGCGTGAATGCTTTCGTACAGGAGGGTACAAGCCGTCTTAACCCTGTCGCTTCAAACTCAGTAAAGCTCAACGTAAAGCCTTACTATATTGAACTGAAGGATGCTGTTCCAACTATGTGGTATCTTGTAGGAAACATGTTCGGCGCTAAGTGGGCTGGCACCAAGACCATTGGAGTAGACGCACTTCCTATGTTCCTTAAGCCAAACTTCTCTTACGACAAGAAGACTGGTGCTGGTGAGATTGAATACACCAACTACTTCCTTACCGGCGATTACAACGACAAGGCCGAGTGCGACGGAGCTGGTTTCAAGATTCTGCCTTCAGACTTCAACTGGGATTACAGTATGAACGCCATACTCAATAACGAAATCAGCGCTAAAAAAGGCACAATAGAAAATCGTAATGGCGGTGGTGACGGTGGTCATATCGTTGCTTCTGAAGCCGGTTACTACACCATTACAATCAACACCGCCAACAATACAGCCACTATGGTGAAGTACGAGGGTGCAGTAAACGACTATGGTACTATCCAGATTGCAACCTCATTAGACGGTTTCGCGAGCGACACTCCAATGCTTCCTTACAACACTGAGGGCGTTGAGAACCACGCTTGGTACTATGTGATGGAAGTTCCTGCCGGACAGACAGTAAGCTTCAAGTTCAAGATTGCTGGTTCTTGGGATACCAACTGGGGATATGGTGCAGCAGATGGCGCTATCAACATGTATGGTAAGTGCGAGGCTAATGGTCATAACATCGGCTTGGCAGAAGGCAAGTATTGCATCTCATTCAACGACATCACAGGTTCGTTCAGCATCGTTAAATTGTAAATCACTTTAAGCAAAGACAATTATGATTAAGAAAATATTATTGGGAATGACCCTGTTGATGTCTATGGTGTCTTGCACCGAGGACTTTACAGACTGGGCACATCCGCAGACAAATCCTCAGGAGGAAGCCGTGGCATTCGGCGACGGTAGCGTAACTCCAGTAGACGTCATCAATCTGGCTGACGTCCAGACAGAGAAAGTAAAGGTGGCAAGCATCGTAGCTCCCACTTCTTCTAACGCCGCCTACACACCTACCTATAAAATCAACTTCGACGGCCAGTCGTTCGACATTGACGCCGAGGGCAACATGGCAACAGCAGACTTGGCTAACTACATCGTCGAGAAGTGGGGCAAGCGCCCCACTGAGCGCGACATCGACGCAACACTCGACGCATGGGTAAGCAATGGCTCAACAGCCGTTAAGATGGCAACATCTGCTACATTCCAGGTTAAGGCCGTTCCTGTGGCTCCGGTTATCGAAGAGGGCTATTACCTCGTAGGCGACATGTTCGCCACGGAAACAACGAACGGTTGGACGAAGGATGACGCAAAGGCATTCAATCACAGCGACAAGGACGTTTATGAGGATCCGGTCTTCACCGTAAGCTTCGAGACAACAAAGGCAGACCAGTACTGGAAGATCATTCCTAAGAAGAACATCGACTCTGGCGACATCTGGGCTGCCGGTGTAGTAGGTCCTAAGGTTGACGGCGACGACAGCATGACTGGTGCGCTGACCAACGGTGACGCTAAGGCTGGTAAGATTGCCAAGGCTGGTAAGTATAAGCTCACCATCAACATGATGGACTATTCTTACACCATCGAGGAAGTCAACTACGATCCGTTCATCTACTTCATCGGCGCAACTGACGGTTGGAGTTCTTCTGACCAGAAGCTCGCTCTCGTGGACGAGGCAAAGGGCGTATACACTGGCTACGTTTATCTGGCTGATCCTAACGGAGCTGGCTTCCAGTTCAAGTTCCAGCGTAAAGCCGGAGACTGGAACAACGCCATCGGCGCTGGCGCCTTAAGCACATTCTCAGGTGCTGCAACCAACGAGGGTGACAACATCGGTGTGAATGCAGGAGAAGGCGTTTACTACATGGACGTAAATCTCTCAGAAGGCAAAATCACAGCCACTAAGGTAGAGAAAATGGGCATCATCGGTGGTTTCAATAATTGGGAAGGCGACGCAGTCATGACATGGAACGCTAAGGAGTATTGCTTCGAGGCAACCAATGTTGGCGTTACAGCCGACGGCTGGAAGTTCCGCGTAAACGGCGGTTGGGATGTCAACCTCGGTGGAAGCATCGACAACCTCACAGCTGGTGGCGACAACATCTCAGTAGCAGGCAACACCGTTAAGCTCTACCCGACCAGAAAGACCTCTGACAAGATCTTCTGCACAGTGAAGTAAACACTTTTCATTCATAATAGACTTTTATATATTATGGGCGGTTCTCAGAGAGTGAGACCCGCCCATTTTTTTGTTGCTGCATAGTTAGGCAGGGCTTTAACAAAAACCTTTATCCACAGTCCGCGCCCATAACCGGAAAAAACAAAGAAAAACACAAGGTTACACAGTAGCGGAGGTCTCCGGCCTCCGCAGCAAGCAACAAGGTTAGTACAACAATAACATGCAACAGTGCTAATCTTACAATAACTAATGAATTGTACCTGATATGGTGCTACGGAGGCCGGAGACCTCCGCTACTAATAGCTTTTTCCTCAATTTGTTTAATGTCTTCTTGTCTAAAAAATATGTCTTCATGTCCTGTCATGCAAACGTTTGCACAATCGAATTGTGTGTTTACGCCTCGTTTTGCACTAACATATAAGTATTTGGCGTAAATTTGCAACGTATTCAATTAAAATGTTGTATTTGCGTGAGCAAATAGTGAGTAGCTTAACAAGTAGTTATATATACAGTAGTTAGTAACAAAGCGAGTCATGAGTAAAGTTGAAAATCATTATTTAAACAAAAAGTAACTAAAACCCGAATATGAAGAAGATTTTATTGACAGCAGCAGCCCTAATTGGAGCCGCAAGCATGTTTGCACAAGGATGGCCCGCCAATTACGAAGGCGTGATGCTCCAAGGGTTCTATTGGGACTCGTTCCGCGCATCGAAGTGGCAGAACCTTGAGGCTCAGGCAGACGACCTCGCCCCTTACTTCAGCTTGGTATGGGTTCCGCAGAGCGCCAACTGCGGCAGCGGACGATCAATGGGATATGACGACCTCTATTGGTTCAGCAATTACAATAGCTCTTTCGGCAACGAAGCCGAACTGCGCTCCATGATCAGCACTTTCAAGAGCAAGGGCATCGGCACCATTGCCGACGTAGTTATCAACCATCGCAATACACTGACAAGTTGGACCGACTTCCCCGTAGAGACATATAGGGGCTTAACCTACAAGATGTATTCCACAGACATCTGTCATGACGACGACGGCGGAAAAACCTATAAATGGGCTAACAACCAGAAACCCAAGATAAGCCTCAGCGACAATAACGACACGGGCGACGACTGGGACGGCATGCGCGACCTTGACCACTACAGCTCCAACGTGCAGACCGTAGTGAAGGCTTACCTCGACATGCTCCTTAACGACTTTGGCTATGCCGGATTCCGTTACGACATGGTGAAGGGTTACGCTGGCAAGTTCACCGGCATTTACAACACTGCCCTCAAGCCCCGCTTCTCCGTAGGCGAGTATTGGGACGGCAACGCCACCACCGTCAAGACATGGATAAACGCCACGAAGGTGAACGGCGAGCCAACATCGGCTGCCTTCGACTTTCCCGTGCGTTACGCCGTGCGCGACCTTATCTCATCCAACTGGAGCAACAAGGCAAAGGACGGTCTCATCAGCGATGCCACATACCGCCAGTACGCCGTCAGCTTCGTGGAAAACCACGACACGGAATACCGCTCAAGCTCAGAACAGCAAGACCCCATCCGCAAGGACACGCTTGCCGCCAACGCCTACATCTTGGCTTCATGCGGCACGCCATGCGTCTTCTATAAGCATTGGCAGGCCTACCCCACCGACATCAAGATGATGATCAACGCCCGCCACATCGCTGGCATCACCAACACCAGCAACACCACCTTCAACGAGTACGTCGGCTCGAAATGCAACGTCCTCAAGACAGAAGGCTCACACGGCACGCTCTACGCCGTGATGGGAGCTAACGCCGACGCTTACCAGACACCGTCGGGTTACACCGAGATACTGCGCGGCAATAAATATCGCTATCTCCTCAGCAACAACAGCAACGTGGCATGGGTGGACCTGCCCTCAGGCAGCTACGACAACGCACAGAAGGCTCGCCTCACAGCCGTGAGCGACAAGCAGGGCGCACAGTTAGTATACACCACCGACGGCTCCACGCCCACCGCACAGAGCCACAAGGCAGCAAGCGGAACGCTCATAGACATCCCTGCCGGCACCACCACGCTGAAAGTAGGTCTGCTTGTCGGCTCCGCAGTCTCAGCAGTCACAACGCGCACATACAAGGTGGGCCTCTCTGACACGTTCACGCCGTACGACATCACCGTAAACGTAAACGTGGACAACGTAGGATGGAGCAGGGTGAACTTTTGGACTTGGGACGACATGTACGGCGACAACTTCACGTCCACCGGCAAATGGCCAGGCGATGCCGTCACCACAACGAAGACCGTGGAAGGCCGCAAATGGTATAGCCGCACATACCGCATAGACAAGCGCGACCGCATGCTCTCCTTCGTCTTCAGCACAGCCAGCGGCTCTCCTCAGACCGTCAACGTATACGACCTCAACAAGGACGCATACCTCGAAATCTCCGCCAACAAGGACGGCCAAAGCCACTATTACGTGAACGACGTGACCTCCCAAATGCCCACCGCAATAACCACCGTCACCGCCGACACCCCACGTTCAAAATACTGGTACGACCTGCAGGGCCGCCAATACACCAACCGCCCCACCCAACGGGGCGTCTATATCCACAGCGGAAAGAAGATTGTTATAAAATAATAAAGATCCGCGAAGCCCTCTGTCTTGACAAGAAGACCATGTTTTTCAGACAGGAAGACATGAAGACAAGTTCTTAGACAGGAAAACATAAAGAACATGTTTTTTAGGAAACGGAAAATCTTGTCTAAAAAACATGTCTTCCTGTCTTCATGTCCAAAAAACATGTACTTCATGTCCAAAAACATGTCTTCTTATCTAAAGACTATATTTGCATTTCTAACGCTCAATACTCCTCGTTCAGCGTACAACAAAATCTTTGGTGCGAAATTCTTGAGTTTTGAGCAGTTAGAGTTAACCTCCTCACAACCAACACATTATATAGCCAACAAGCAGAACACGCCAAGAATAGCACAACAAAACCAGCTTGTTTATGTTGCTAAAGAGCCACTTTTGCATTGCCATAGAGCCACAGTCATCATGCAAAACAGCCTCTCTTGCCTTCCAATAGTAGAAGTATTGGAGTGCAAGAGAGGCTGTTTTGCATGATGAGGATGCCATTAGCACCACAAAACCACACAAAAACAGCTCTGAAAATCTCTAAAATCAATTTTTATTTTGTAACATGTTTTTACCATTTGTACGATATTTGCATCCTCTAAACAAATCAGATTATACAATATCAATTATGGCAAGAAACAAGAAAACATCAGAGACACTATTTCTGTTTACGAACCTCCTCATCACCTTACTGGCGAAGAACGGCCAACACCGCACCATGCAACATTACAAAGCCACGCTCAACAGCTTTATGCGCTACAGAGGCTACAAGGACATTGCCATCAAAAAGATAGATGCAGAAGAGATGCGATCCTACGAAGCATACCTGAAGAACGTGGCGAGAGTATGCAGCAACACCAGCTCGTTCTATCTTCGCATTCTCCGTGCCACATACAACAAAGCCGTGGAGAAAGGCATCACTCCACAGCAACACCCTTTCAAGAATGTATACACCGGCATCGCCAAGACCAACAAGCGGGCCATTCCAACGGAAGCCATCAGCCAGATAAAGCATCTGACCTCGTCACGAGACCTTACCCCAAAACAAGAAATGGCAAGAGACACATTCCTGATGTGCTTCTATCTGCGTGGCATCTCCTTCATCGACTTGGCGCACCTCCGCAAGTCAGACCTCAAAGACGGCTACCTACATTACGTCAGAAGCAAGACCGGACAACGCCTCACCATACGTTGGGAAAGGGAGATGCAGGACATGGTCGATAAATACCAAGCCCAGACCGTAGCCTCACCCTATCTCCTTCCCTTCCTTGTCGGCGGCAGCCCACATAAACACAGTAACTGGCAGGACGAGCAACGTCTTTACCATAATGCAGAAACCCGCATTGCCTACCACCTTAAAAAGTTAGGCGCGAAGATAGGCATCAAGGGCAAACTCACCCTCTACGTAGCCCGACATTCATGGGCAACAGCAGCAAGAGACCGCCAAGTGTCTCTCTCCGTCATCAGCGAAGCATTGGGGCACAACTCCGAGTCTACCACCCAAATCTACCTCCGCTCCATCCAGAACTCAGAAGTTGACGAAGCCAACGCCAAGCTCCTTGCAGCAATATAACATTTATTTATTCAGACATGAAATTCAAAACTGAATAATTCAAAATCGCAGGCGAAGCCGAGAATAATTCAAAACTCCAAATTAATACCCCCTTCCCTAATCCGTTTCTCTATGTAAGAGATACAGAAATTCACTGCAAATATACGAAAAATAATTATATATGAGTGATTTATGTGCATTTAAATCTAATATATGCTCAATATTTTTCTGCAATGGAATGAAAAAATCGGACAAATGGGTTTAGTATCTGCACGTGTATCAAATAGTTACGTGAATTTCTGTATCTCTTACATAGAGACTCAGACGTATGAATAAGATTTTGAAACAAATACGGCTTTCAGATACACATTTCGCATGTCAAACAACGAGCTAAATCTGTGCTTGTCGCTATCACGTATAGCGAACATTGAAAGACATAAAAGTATTGACGATTAGTGGAAGATAATCTATTGGTTTTCAATGCTGTGATACCCATCACACCCCAATCGCCTGGGAAGCTTGACGCTTTTCGAGGGAGGTAAGAATGTATGCTTACCACACCTCATTCCTTACTCTCTTTTTTTCACTTCGCCATGTGGTATATCATCAAGACAGACTATTATAAGGAGCGTGATGCCATCAAAGACCTGCTACACCTTGACAGCATAGAGGACATCTACTTCCCCAATTTTCGTCCTAATCTAACAGATATAGGTTGGGATAAGAAAAAAGTAAGCTTCCGCCCCGTCATCAACGGCATACTCTTCGCTTATGTCAAAGACGTCAAGTTGCTGAGAAAAGACCTAAATGCCAACGGCTATTTCCTCCAGAAAGAAGAGTCGCCCAACGAAAAGCGGCCCCAAGTGGCAGGCAATGCACACCTCTTCGCGTTAGAAGGCGAGACGGAAGGACTGAAAAGCATGCTCATACACGCCAAGATATCCGACGAGGAAATCTATCGTTACAAGGTCTGCATAGAACAAAGCGCTGTACATACCGACGACATCAAGATAGTAGGCAAGGACTACGCAGAACTGGCAGCCAACAACGACATCGTGATGATAACCAACGGACCGTTCGTGGGTTACACCGGCGTCATCAAGCAAGTGAAGAGTCACGGCGTGAAAGACCGCTGCTTCCTCTTCTCCTTAGGAGGCTTCTGCATACAGCTGTCAGGCATCCGCCGCTATGAGGTAATCGTGGTGAAAGAAACCACCAAAGGCACCAAGGCACAGCTGCCCAACACCTGGCGTTATATCGACCAACTGCAAGGCAAGCTGCAAGCCACATACTTCGCCGACAACTCCGCCGCCGTCCTTCGGCATATCCTCGAAATATACAATAAGGTGAAAGACACCGAAAAGTGTCAGGCCCTGCTGCTGGAGGAGGCCAAGCAGAAACAGACTGAAGCAGAAAGCCGGGAGCTGGCATTGCAAGCCGTGTGGCTCCTGCAAGCAAAAGACGACGACTTGGCAGCACTAAAATCCTTGAGCCGTTACTTCCAGAGCACAGACAACAGCGTGGCATACGGACTGGCCGACCTGATACCCGACATGCCCCTACGCCCGTTCCTCACCCCAACGTCAGGAGTGGAGCTGCCCAAAGGCAAGAACTACACGCTCTTACCACACGACGGCTTTGTGGAACTAATATTCCGTGTCAACCTCAAGCAGGAATTTCAGAAAGCGGAGCACTACCCCACCCTCCCAATACAAGACACGCACGAAGGAAGGTTCACCGACAACGGCAAGCTGAAAGGCAAGATGCGCAAGGCCCGCCCCTTCCGTCTCTCCCCCGAGGAATACATCTATTATGTGCACATCGGCTTACGCGACAACGAAGACGGAACGGGAATGACAGCAATGGTCAACTGGGGCGAGTTTGCCCACCGCTATCACTCGCTGAGCCATTACGAGCGCCAAGCCTTCCTCGAAGACCTCCTCGCAAAAGGCTACCACCACACCCACCGCCTACTGAGTGAGGCAAGCTTGCATGACGAGGGCCCGTCGCTCAGCGGCTTCACATGCCACCTCCCCGACATCAAGACGGAAGACCTCCTGGCACAATACAAGAAATCGCAAAAGACCACCCGCCTCCCCATCGCCCTACTCCGCTCCCTCCTCCCCCTCCGCCACTTACTCCGCACCTGTATCCCCTCCGCCGTAGAGTTCTGGCAACGCCAGCGCCTCTTAGAATGGCGCCACCTAATCCAACGCCACGTCCTGCTGCATAACCAGCCGTTAGGGAACGAATGAAATTTCGAATTTCACGAATATATACAGAGACTTAGATTGCGAAGATTCGTGTGATTCGTGTTCAGAAAAATTTAGGATCTGTGTGTATCCGCGTAATCTGTGGGCGAATAACTCTCAAGCAGCAAATGATTTTCTCTCGCAGATCTCACAGAATCTCACAGATGCACCTTGAGTAACTAAAATCTGTGAAAATCCGTGGAATCTGTGGGACAACATCTCTCAAGCAGCGTGCGGAGGAGTCTCCCACAGATATCGCAGATTTACACGGATATTGGGTGCGGAGGAGTCTCCCACAGATAGCACAGATTTACACGGATATTGGATGCGAAGAAGAACACGAAATTTGTCGAAGACCCACTGACGTAAAAAAGAATACGTTGGGCTATAATAATATGAAAGTGCAGTAAAGATTGGCGAAATATATTTTAAATGATATAGAGAAAATAAAAGAAAGAATTGGCAGAATTAAGAAAAAAAATATAAATTTGCAAACGAATAGGACTTCCTGCATGTTTTGTTTGGAGTACCAAATGTTTAATGTTTAGAAATTTATATACAATGAGACAAAGCCTTTGTGTACGGAATTTTGGCCCCATAGAAAACGTTGATGTGAATTTTGGTGACTTGACAGTTTTAATAGGACCTCAGGCAAGCGGAAAAAGTTTGTTCTTGGAACTATTTAAACTGGTTAAGGATAAGGCACATATTGTCAGTACGCTAAAAAAATATAATTATATTCTTAACAAATCAGATGTAAATCCTTTGTTTGAATATTATTTCGGGGAAAGCATGTCGCAAGTCTTGTCTGATTCTACAGAAATTTTATTTGAAGGAGAAAAACTCAATATTACATCTCTCTTGCAAGGCAGAAACAACTCAGAAGAAGCTGTATTTTATGTGCCAGCTCAGAGAATCCTAAGTATTTCTGACGGGCGTCCTAAAAATTTCATGGAGTTTGACATAACAACACCTTATGTACTTCGTGTGTTTAGTGAAACTTTAAGGGTATTTATACAGGGAGGGTTAGGCAATCCTGATACCATATTCCCTATGCGAAATAGGCTTAAAGTTAATATGAGGGATTCTATAAATAATACCATTTTTCATGGTGGAAAGGTGGTCATAGACCAAACTGCCGGACAGCGAAAAATGAAGTTGAATGTCGGAAAGGCTAATTTACCTTTTATGACATGGAGTGCAGGCCAGAAAGAGTTTATGCCTTTGCTATTGGCGATGTATTGCCTTTCAGGTCCTCCTACATCTGTAATCAACAAAGATGGTTATAAGTGGGTTGTTATTGAAGAACCAGAGATGGGATTGCATCCTAAGGCCATAGAGACTGTTATCTTGCAGATAATAGAGTTGATGCAAAATGGCTATAGGGTCATTGTTTCAACTCATTCAACTATTTTGCTGGAGTTTGCTTGGGCATTGGGGATGCTTAAGAATTTGGATGAACGTACTTTTAGAAAGGCCATGTGTGAACTGTTTTCCGTTGATACGCATGATAGTATGGCTAATCTGTTTAAAGGCTTGAAGGGAAAAAATGTAAAAACATACTTTATGTCCTCCAGAGGAGGAGAAGGTGTTGTATCTTCTGATATTTCTTCTTTGGATGTAGAAAGTGATAAAGATTATGTCGCAGATTGGGGTGGACTGTCTTTCTTTGCAGGCAAGGCTTCAGAAATTGTTGGGAAATATTATCAGGAATAGCGTATGGCTAAAAGTGATTTTACAACATTTGAAAGTATCGTGCAGGCTATCCCTGCGATAGCAAGTGCTTATAGGAATGGCTTACAGGCTTTGGAAAGCAAAGATGCAGGAAAAGTAAAACCTCAAAATCCACGCAATTTGTCTGGTAGTGTCTACTTGGACAAATGCTTGGAGAAAACAAATCCTCATGATGCTCGTTGGGATTATGTCATAGGCTATTGTGAAAAGGCTTATTTCGTAGAAGTCCATCCTGCCAATACAAGCAACGTTGATGAAGTGGTGAAAAAGAAAAATTGGTTAGAGGTATGGTTGAATGCAAATGCCTCGGTTTTGAAAGCGATGATGGCAGGAACTAGTTATTATTGGATTGCTTCTGGTAAGGTAGCCATCCTCCCTAATTCTCCACAAGCAAGGAGAATAGCCAAAAATAAATTGGTTTTATGTAAGGAGTTGAAGTTGGACACTAAATAGAGTACTAACCGAATATATACATGAGGTTGTAAGTAAACGACATTTGTGTGATTCGTGTGATTAGTGTTCAGAAAAGTTTAGGATTTGTGTGTATCCGTAATCTGTTGGCGAATAACTCTCAAACAAATGATGTTCTCCCGCAGATAGCACTCTACATGTGGATGTGGGTAAGGGGATTTAGACTACGGATTTTTCTGATTTTACTGAAGCTACGCCATTGAGCAAAGAATCAGATTAATCCGTAATCAAAAAGCAAGCATCCATCCCCTATTTGGGCGTTTAAAAAATAGCATATAGTAGCGGAGGTATCCTGCCTCCGCCACACCAAGCCAAACGCAAACCATAGGAGGTACGGCAAGCAGCATTAATAATTACCAAATAATCACTAATAATTATATAGGTCACTTAGCTACGTTCAGCAGCAAGCAGCATCCGGAATATTTGAGTAATCATGATGTCGTTATTTTCTTTACAATTATCCAAAGAATAGATCGGAAGAGCGTCGTGTAGGGAAAGAGTGTAGATCT
>OCMD01000251.1_pt1 | contig 12764 bp, 9 predicted proteins | sample 1496061 | NCBI WGS metagenome assembly OCMD01 (sample SAMN01760939, study PRJEB22395) | human gut metagenome | reverse complement strand
TGTAGATTTCCTCCTGGATGGGCGACATCAGACTCTCACGCTTCTTGAAGAGCTCGCCTTCCGGACCGAAATACTTGCGCTTCAGGTCGCTGGCTTCCTTCTCCTTCTTCATGATGGTCTCCTGACGCTCCTTCTTCTGCTCGGCAGAGAGGAACACCATCTCGTTCTGATAGTTCTTATACATTGTAGAAGCCTCTGTGTTGAGAGCCTCCACCTCAGCCTGCCACTTCTTCGACACCTGATTGAGCTGCTCGTTGGCACGCTCGTAGGCGGGGATGTTCTTCAGGATGTACTCCATGTCAAGAAGCGCAAACTTCTGTGCGCTTGCCGTCAGTGCCGTAATGGCAAAGAGGCAGATTAACATTAATTTTCTCATATCTTTAAAAAATTATGTTAGCATTAGAATTCCTGTCCGAGAATGAAGTGGAACTGGCTGCCGCCCTTCTTTCCGTATACGGTGTCGAAACCGTAAGCCCAGTCGATACCCATCAAACCTACCATCGGGAGGAAGATACGTACACCGACACCGGCGGAGCGCTTCATGTCGAAGGGATTGAACTTCTTGGTCTCTGTCCAGGCATTACCACCCTCGACGAATGTGAGGCCGTAGATGGTGGTGTTGCCGAGGAGGAGCGGATAGCGAAGCTCCAGCGACATACGGTCGTAGGCATAGCCCTCGGCGCCGAGCGGAGTGAGCGAGCCGTTCTCGTAACCTCTAAGACCGACGGTCTCCTCTGAATACGATGTAGCATATCCGGTCATACCGTCACCACCCATGTAGTAGGTCTCAAACGGCGACTTCTTCCACTTGTTGAAAGAGCCGAGCAAGCCGAGTTCTACGCGAGTCATGAGCACCAGACACTTCTGTCCGCTTGTGAGAGCGGTGTAGGTGCGGGCCTTGAACTTCCACTTGTGGTATTCCACCCAGCGGTATTTCTCCTGCTGCTCCTTGTTGTAGTTGGGCGACTTGGGGTTCCGAGCGAGGTGCTCATAGTCCTTTCCGTCGAATGCTGACCAAGGCGGTGTTACGGTCACTGACGCCATAAACTCAGAACCGCGACGCGGGAACAGCTGGTTGTCGGTAGACGTACGCGACAGCTGAATGCTGAGGTTAAGGTTGTTAGAGTTACCGTTGGTCATGAGGAGGTAAGCCCAGTTCTTCATCATATAGCGGGTATACTGCAGTGAGAGCGACAGCTGGAAGTAGTCGTCAGGCCATCTCAGCTGCTTACCCCAACCGAGCGAAACGCCGAAGAGCTTAACATACTTGTCCGGATCGTAATAATTCTCATAGTTATTATATCCGTAGTTGGTGCCATAACCATACATATAGTTGTAATAGTTGGTCATATAGCCGTTGTTATAGTAGTTGCTCGATACGTCAGACTGCTTTGAGAAGTATGCGCCTACAGAGAACTGAATGGGTCGCTTGCCACCGAACCAGTTGGTTGAGTACGACATGTTGTACGACTGATAGTACGTACCGTTGGTCTGTGCTCCGAGTGAGAGCACCTCACCGTCACCGATGGGGAGGAATCCTCTGTGCTCACTGTTCTTGCGGAAGAGGTTTCGCATAGAGAAGTTGTTGAGCTTAAGACCGATTCGTCCGATGACGCCGGTCTGACCCCAACCGAGTGAGAACTCCACCTGGTCGTTCGACTTCTGCTCAAGTTCCCAGTTGATGTTCACGGTTCCGTTTTCCGGATCGGGCTTTACGTCGGGGTTAACCTTCTCTGGGTCGAAGTGTCCCATTGACGCAATCTCACGTGCAGAACGCTGAAGAGCCTCCTTAGAGAAGAGGTCGCCCGGCTTTGTACGCAGCTCACGTCTGATGACGTTCTCGTAGAGTCGGTCGTTACCCATAATACGTACGTGATTGATGTGCGTCTGGGGTCCCTCGAAGATACGCATCTCAAGGTCGATGGAGTCGCCCACGATGTTCACCTCCGTCGGGTGGAGCGAATAGAAGAGGTAACCGTTGTTCCAGTAGTTGTTGCCCACGGCGTCTTCGTCCTCATAGAGGCGCTTGTTCATGAGCTTCTGGTTGTAGACGTCACCCTTCTGCATGCCGAGCACGCGTGAGAGATAGTCAGATGAATAGATGGTGTTGCCCACCCATGTGATGTTGCGGATGAAGTATTTCTTGCCTTCGTCCACCTTTATCTTGATGCTGACATGCTTGTCGTCGACGTTCCAAACCGAGTCGGAAACGATCATAGCGTCACGGTATCCATACTCGTTATACTTGTCTATAAGCTTCTGCTTGTCCGCCTTCCAGCGTTCCGGCGTAAACTTCTTGGCCTTGAGGAACGAGCCCAGAGTACCTGCCTCGTGCGTCTTCGCGAAAGCTCCCTTCTTGAACAGACCGCCCTTTATCTTGGTGTTGGAAAGAGCCTGGTTGCCTTCGATGAATATCTTGCGCACCTTCATCTTCTCCTTCTTGTCGATGATGACGTCGAGGATAACCTGGTTTTTCTGTGCTACATCGTCGCGCTGCACAATCTGGATGTCGGCGTTCTTGAATCCCTTGTCGTCGAAGTATTTCTTTGCGAGAATCTTCGCGCGGTCTATCATGTTAGGCGTAATCTGTGCGCCTTTGAGCAGTCCGAGCTTCTCCTCCATGTCCGTACGCTCCGACTTCTTCAGTCCTACGTAGTTGATGGTAGAGACACGCGGTCTCATCTGTAGGTGTATGTGCAGGTAGGCCTTGTCCTGTACGAGCGAGTCAACGGCAATGGACACCTCTGAGAAGAGTCCGTACTTCCAGTAGTGCTTGATGGCGTCCGTTATCTCGTCGCCCGGCAGATCAATCTGCTGTCCCACGGACAGTCCTGAGATGCCGGTAAGCATATAGTCCTCATAGCCATCGGCTCCTGATACGGCGATGCCTCCGATGGTTACGGAGCGTGGTGTTCCGGCATACGATATGTCGGGATATTGAATCTTGTCCTGCGCCATTGCTGCCATTGTGCACGCCATGACGCATACAGTTGTCAAGACCTTCTTTATATTCATCTTTGTTTGCTTGGTTTCGGTTCTTTATCTTCTATGTTGTGGCGGGTGTCTTGTCTGATAAGGAGCTGTTCCTTATTCGCCGTCGTTACGGCTTCTGCTGCTTCTCCTCTTCCTCCACCTGCGCCTCGGTTTTTCCGAATCGGCGCTGTCGGCTCTGATAGTCAGCTATGGCACGATGTAGTCCTTCCTCGTCGAAGTCAGGCCAGTAGGTGTCGGTGAAGTAAAGTTCGGAGTAGGCTATCTGCCACAGCAGGTAGTTGCTGATTCGCTCCTCACCGCCGGTGCGGATGAGCAGCTCGGGGTCGGGCATAGAAGCCGTGGTCATGTGCTTTGAGAGCGTCTCTTCGCTGATGTCCTCTGTCTTCAGCTTTCCTTCAGCCACCTCCAAGGCGATGTCGTGCGCCGCCTTCGTTATCTCCCAGCGTGAGGAATAGCTAAGAGCTATGACCATTGTCATGGCAGAGTTGGCAGCGGTATGCTCCTTCGTCTGCTGCAATTTCTGCTGCACCTCTACGGGCAGCCTTTCGATGTCGCCGATAACCTCGAATCGCACGTTGTTCTTCATGAATATCTCGTCCTCTAAGGAGGTGAGCACCAGTCCCATGAGAGCAGCCACTTCCGTGGCGGGTCGGTTCCAGTTTTCGGTGGAGAAGGTGTAGAGTGTGAGGTATTTCACGCCGAGACGTGTACATTCCGACGTAATCTTTCTCACAGCATCCACTCCAGCCTGATGGCCGAAGCTGCGTGGTTTTCCCCGCTCTGCCGCCCAGCGTCCGTTGCCGTCCATGATGATGGCAATGTGCTGTGGTATGCGGTTCATATCGAGTTGTTGGGTCATAGCTATAAATAATAATTAATAAATAACAATTAATAAATGTCATTCGTCCTCATTGTGGCAAGTTCTGCATTTCGCCGAGAAGCTGTACGTGAGGGTTATCTGCAGTGTGGAGTAGCAGTCGGTGTTCTTGAACAGTCCGGTGCTCTCTATGCCGTACGGGTCTTTCTTTCCGTCAAGGTTGTCGCTGAGCGAGAAGTGCTCCGTCCATTCCACTCCGAGGTTGAGTCTTGGTCCTATCTTGTATTTCACGCCCACGCCGAGTGGCATGTTTGCGGTGAAGCAGTTGTCTGCGTCGCCTCCGGATGCGAACGTTGCGCCCACTCCCACGAAGACGAAAGGTGTGAGGCGCTTTGCTCCGCGATAGTCGCGTCCGGTGCCGTAGGGCCAGAAGTTGTATTCGTATACGGCGCTTACGTCCACTAATGAACGGCTGAACTCATAGGGATTGTCCTTCAGTTCGGGATAATACGTCTTGACGTCCTTCGACGTTCCCTTCAGCTTGCCGTACGAACCCGAGAACTTCAGTCCCATGTACGGGCTCCATATCCTTCGCAATACCAGCGAAGCCATCGGCTGCTGGTTTTTCATTATGCTGCCGTTGAAGTCGCCCTGATACGACATCAGGCCCGCTCCCACACCTATCTCCATGCGATACTGGTCGTCGGTCTGCGCGTTAAGGGCAGAAGCGGCGGCAAGGATGCACATTGATAAGGTAAGGCGTTGCTTCATGATTTATTCGTAATATTCGTATTGTTCTTTCTTCCATCCGAGGCGGTTGATGCGTCCGCGCCATGTCTCGCCAGTTTTGCCACTGACAAACCAGATGAAGTTGTCCTTGTCCACGCTGACCGTGTAAGGTCCTGTGACGAAGAATCCGAGTGGACTTGTTATCACCGAGTCTGCCTTCCATGTGATGCCGCCGTCGCGTGTGCCATAGAAGTTAGGCAGGTATACGCGGTCTTCGTTGCCCACCATCATTATCTTTCCGTCGTATGTGAAGGCTGAGAAGTTCTGCATTAAGGACAGTTCGTGGCGGTTGAGCGAGTTATGGTCGTAGAACATCCACGGCTGGTTCTCGCTGTACGCTGTGCCCTCGTCTATCTTACCCCAGATGCTGAAAGCCGTTGTGCTTGCTTCGGGCACTGACCCGATGAGCAATGTGCGGTAAGCGTTGGGGTTGGTGGCGAGGGGAAGTGTGGCGTATGCTATGTCGCCGTTGGGGAGAAGCGAAGCGCTCTCGTCAATGGAGGCTACCTTCCATGTCTTTCCGCTGTCGTCAGAGCTGACCATAACGCCCTCATTATTGTATGCGTAGAGGCGGATTGGGTTTGCGGCGATGATGCGTGCCACGCCAGCCTCGGCAGTTGTCTGTTGTGTCCATGTATTGCCGTCGGTGGTAGCCATCACCACGCCGTTGTCACAAACGAAGAGTGTGTCGTGCTTTACGGCTGCGGAACGGTAGGTTTCGGCAGCGAGAGTGTGATTAAAGTCGGGTGTGGCGGCTGTCCATGCGTCGTCGCCGTCGGCTCTGTAGACTGTTGTCGTCGTGCCGTCGGAAGCGAGGAGGAAGCGGCGTGTGGCGCCTGACGCTGTTGTTACCACGAAGCTCTTCACGCCGGTGGCATTAGTGAAGGCTGTGGGGTTAGGAAGCTTTGTCCAGTTGAACTGGTCTGCCGGCTCCTGATGTACGTTTACGCGTACCTCATACTTGCGCACGGCAGCTCCTGAGAGACTGTAAACCTGCAGCTCTCTGGGTTTCGAGAAGTCGAGTGAGTCGGTAGTGCTGAAATATGAGAGCGAGTCGCTGGTCATGCTCTTCAGTACCAGTGATCCTGAATTTAGGCTGTTGGCCGACACTAAAAGCTTCGTCGGGTCCACTCCGTAGGGTAGTGAGTCGGGATTGTAGATTACGCAGCGCTGCTGGTCGATGACAAACTTATATGCGGTGAGCGTCGCAGTGGTATAGTAGACGCTGTCCGCGCCGTTGCTTGCCCTGACGTGTACCGCCTTCTTTGCTGATGTCACAGAGAAAGCCGTCACGGCGCTGTCGTCGGTGTATACATAGTCGCCGTCGTTGGTGTCGAGGCACGAAACGAGTGAGAAGAGTGCCGCGAGGAGCACTGCTATGTTAATGGTCTTGCTTTTCATTCTACTCAAAATATTCCCAATCTATAGTTTTTAGCTGCAAATTTAATCAGAATTCTGCAAATAGTGTGGTATTTCGTCTCTTAATTATGCAATTTATTGATTAATAGTATGATTTTTAAGGTTGTTTAGGGTTTTAGGGCGGATAAGTTTTTGACATGCAGACAGGTTTTTTTGACAAGAAGACAGGAAGACATGATTTTTCAGACAGGAAGACAGGAAGACATGTTTATGCTGTCAATTCAAAACTGAGCAATTCATAATGTCTTCTTGTCTTCATGTCAAAAAACATGTTCTTCATGTCTTCCTGTCTAAAAAACATGTCTGCATGTCTAAACACGGAAAAAGGGTTTCGCAATCTTAAATCGCGAAACCCTTTTTGTTATGTCAATGCTATGCGGCGATGCCGCTTACATTCATTCGTCTTATTACTTAACGACAACCTTGCGTGTTGTACCGTCAGACATCTTGAGGATGTTGATGCCCTTAACCGGAGCAGAGATCTGTGAGCCGTCAGCAGCGTAGCGAGCTACGACTGTAGCGTTCTCTGAAGTCTCAACGCCCTTGATTGATGTAGCGTTACCTTCAGCAATCTGGAGGAACTGGCACTGGTTAACCCATACATTGTTGAGGTCACCGTTAACGTAGCGCTTACCGTCAATCTCGAACATGAACGGGAGGCTTACGAAAGCCACAGCGTTAAGAGTGTTGCCCTTGCTGTAGTCGTATGTTTTCTTAGGAATCTCAATCTCGTATGTCTTCTCGAAGTTGTCGCCGTCCCATGTGATAGCGTCACCCCAAGGATTGTCAGTACCGATTACGCGGAGAACGTTCTCGTGGTTATACTTAGTAATCCACTTGCCCTGGTTCAGCTGACCTGACACAAGGCCGTTCTCTGTGATATAGAGACCGAGAACTGCGTCCTCAAGAATCTTGCCAGCGCCCTTCACACCAGTACCCTTGACTGTAATCTTCAAAGTACCAGGATTCATTGCAGGCACCTTACCAGGAGTGAAGTTTGCCTCGATGTCAAGCTTCACCTGAGAAGGAACAATCTCGTCAATCTGGTCGAAGACGTTGCCGATGCTTGTTGCCATGCCTTCAGGTTTGTCAGTAGCAATCGTAACAGCAAGACTACCGTCATCAGTTATCGGGAAGCGGTTAAGGTTTGCCTGCGGGTAGCCACTTATAGAGTAAGCCAAGATGGTTTTTGTTGCATCCGCAATTTCGTATGGGTCAGGATTACTCTCATCCATAGTGCCATGGATAGCCACCCAAGCTACGTCGTCACGCTGCTTCTGGAGAGCACGAAGCATGTCGTAACCCAACGGGCAATAAGTACAGGTGCTACTTGTGAAGTGCTCCAAGAGGTTATACTGACGAGAAGCAGTCTCTGAGTAAGTACGGAACTGTGTAGAAGCGACGTCGTCATCGGTATAACCAGAAGCTGCCTCACCATTAACTGTCTTCACCTGAACGCCAAGGAGGTGTGTGCCGTTCTCAATATCGTACTCAGAAAGATTGAGCGATGCATTGAAACCTGTGGTCTCACCACCGATGGTAGCTCCCTCAGGAATAGCCACATTAGCAACTACCTGCTTGTCGATAGTGATATCGAATGAGGCAGCCTTGCACTCGCTCGAACCATAGTTCTTTACATAGAACTGGAAAGGAAGCTTATCCGTAGGTCTTGACATAGGACTGGTAGCAACCCCAACCATACCGAGGTCGTCAGCAAAACCGCCTTCCTTCTCTACGATAACCTGAACGCAGAGTACAAGACCGCCAGTGTTCAAACTATAAAAAGCAGTACCCTTACCAAGGTCGCCGTAAACGGCAACTGTGCCAGTTCCCTGACCGGCTGCGAGCGGGAAGCACGCTTCTGTGTATTGACCACCACTCTGGGTAGTCTTCTGCTTATATGTATAACCAACGAAAAGACCTGTTACGACATCGCTTACGTTAAGAGCCTTGTCGAAGTAAACTTCGTTCCACTCTTCCTTGTAAGTCTTGGTCTTTGAGTCATAAGTAGAAACCTTCTGAGCAGCTTCCTTCTCAGCGAAGAGTTCTGGATTGCCATCTTTATCACAATTATAGAGCTGCACTTTAGCTGACGAACCAAGCTCTGCAGCAATAAGATAACGCATACCGACAATCTTACCACCTGCAAATCTTGACAACAGACTTGCCTCCATAAGATTGTAAGCACCCTTAACGGTTCCGCCTTGTGCAGCTATGTTAGGAACACCGACAGAGGTTACCATTGAGCCAGATCCGTCAAGGCCTACTGACTTCTGGTTAGCGTTAAGCTTCTGAGGAGCAAGGCTCTTATTTGCCTTTACCTGTACGGGAGCTGTAAGGTCACGAAGCTGGATGTTGCCAGCCTTTGCTGTCACCACATTGCGTTTGCTCACCTGCACTGAAGACGACAGGAGCTTCTGCGCGTTAGCTGCTGATGCACTAAGCATGAGCGCGCAAAGTGAAAGTAAAATTCTGTTCATAATAATAGAATTATTTGGTGAATAATAGTGAAAATTTTCTGTTCTTATTGTCTCATTACTTGACAATCTTTACGGTCTTGCCGTTAGAGAGCTTCACGATGTTCAGACCCTTCTGTGTGGTCTGCATCTGCTTGCCAGTGGCGTCGTATATGCCTGTAACCTCAACGTTCTCGCTGTCCTTGATGCCGTTGATGGCTGTAGCGCCCTTTGTGAAGATGATGGTGATGTAAGGCATCGGATTGTCAAGGTCCTCATCGTCTACGCGTTCGAACGATTCCATACCAAACTTGTTCTTATTAATGTTATAGTATTCGAGCTTAACGTATACTTCGCAAACACCGTCTGCCTCAGGAAACCACTCAGAAGCAAGTGGCTTCGTCTCACCTGCATTCATGGCATTTCCTTCTGTACGTGTCATACCGCCCTTAATACCTTGCAGACAGCTCAAAGGGAAGCATATCTTATAGCTGCCACTGTCAATCTTCTTAACATTAGCAAAAGCGCCTACGCCTTGTCTCTCGTTAGTGTTGTTCTTGACGTATACTTCGTCCTTAACCATAAGACCCTCTACGTCGTCATCCACTACGTGGTTGGCAGCCCAAACAGTTCCGCTCGGAATCTCCTTGCCGTCCTTGTCAACGAAAGAGAATGTTTCGTTCACCTGAGCGTATGAAGCTGTAGTGAACATTGCTGCTGCGATGAGCAGAAGTGATTTTATTGATTTCATAATTGTTTTTCGTTTGTTTTGTTGATTGTATAAAGTTTACTTTTCTGTTTCTCCCTCATGCTCCACGAGGTGCTTCTTTGCCACATTCTCCACACTCCCCACTTCATTTTTGTCGTTATAGTTATAGACGAAGGCTACAACGGAGATGTTTTCAGCTTTCCAAGTCTCGGGCAGAACGTAAGAATACTGCTTTGTGGTGGTTTCGCCCTCCTTTACAGTGATATCCTCGCCCCATGTGCCGTTAACGGCAGCACGGAATACGTGGTTATGGACGTAATCATAGTTAGACGAACCGTCAGGCATCTTTTGATATCCCTTTATGCCATCCTCCAAAATCCATACCTGAAGCTTTCCGTTCACCGTTCCGTTAACGCCGTAAGCCCCCACCGTTGTGGTGATTGTGCGTGTGGCGGCATCATAAGCGTTGGCTATTTCCACGGAGAGGTTAGCCTTTTCAGAGATGATGGTGCCCACCATAGCAGCCCAGTTGTTGTAGTGGCTGTCCGGCGAAGTCTTTCTGTTGAAAACAACCCAAGGCTGTCCCATCTGGCTCGTTTTATCCCAATGCTTGTAATACTCGTTGCCTGTGTCGGTCATCAGACCCATTACCTTGGCGTTGCCTGCGAATCCGAGCGGACCGCTGTGGATGCCCACTGCGATGACGTTGTCCTCGCCGTAGGTGCTGACGATGCCGTTGATGGTTTCCGTACCAGTGGGGCAGTTGATGCATTTCTGTCCTGTGAAGTCCTCGATGAGGATGGCGCGTCCCACTTCCGCCGGCTTTACGTATATTAGTCGGTCTCCCTCGTCAATGTTGCTGCACGAAGCGGCAGCCATTGCCATAGCGGCTGTTGCCACGCCGAGGAATATGTTCTTTATTTTCATGATGAGAATGATCAGAAGTTATAGTTGTAAGATACTGTCACGCCCTTGCTTGCGGGCACATAGCGGCAGACGCCACCCGAGCAGTTATATCCTGCACGTGTCTTGCCGTAGCCCACCTGCAGACGGTGTGCGCCAGCGGTGAAAGTGACAGAGCCGTTGAGGTAGTGCTCCTTGTGTGTGCCCTTTGCCTCGTCGATGGCTCCAGTTGGAGTGTAGTAATATTCCGCTCCGTTATACTGGTCGCTGATGGTGAACATGAAGTGCGGGAGGAACGACAGCTCGAGGAGTCCGAAGTACCAGTCGCCCTGGTCTTGCTCAGTATGCAGATACTGTGCCTCTCCACGGAGTGTCAGCTTGTTGTTGATGCGATACTTTCCTTCTGCGATATAGATGTCAGAATGGATAAGTCCGCCCTCTCCCTCTACTACCGTCTTGTTGTAGAACTGGTTCATGTACATGAGGTTGAGCTTGAACGACTTGGAGAGCTTCTTCTCAATCTGTACGTTGAGGTCCTGATAGTAGGTCTGGTCGCCCCACTTCCAGAAAGCCGAGCCGTATCCGTCCGTACCCGGTCCGCCGCCCTTCTTCTTGTTCTGCTCTATGGAGTGAACGTGCGAGAAGTTGAGCTTGAGACTTGTGCCGTACTTGCCGCCGAGCGCCGTGTGACGCTTGAACTTATATCCGAACTCTGCCTGATAAGCCCATTCGCCGTTGAACTGTGTGGCGTAGGGATAGAGGGCAGCGAGAGCGTATGTCTGCTGGAAGGCGAATGCGGGAAGGTGGTTGATGAAAGCCGCCGTACCGTTCTCCGTGCGTCTGCTGCGGAAGCCCATGTTGTCCGAGCGCTTAGCCTGGAGCAAGAGGCTCATGCCGCTGCGCGAGTAAGATGTGGAGAGCATTGCCACGTATCCCTTACGGTAGATGTATGGGAAGTTCTTGTCGTTCGAGGGGTCTTCTGTCTTCTGTGCATATTCAGCGAGGACGCTGAAGTCGCCTGCCTGAAGGTTGGCTCTCACGTCAAAGGCGTTGGTGTTCTCCGGCAGACGCAGCTTGTGCGTCGGGTCTGCCATGATGTCGTCGTCAGCCTTCTCATGCTTGTTCACCCATGATCCGCCGAGGGTAAGGAATGTGCCCTTCTGCTGCATCTTCTCGAACCACTGGTCAACGCTTACTTCGAGGTCAGCACCAGAAACGAGGGATGTGTGCTCCCAGTAACGGCGCTGCTTACCTGCAAGTGCCTTCACCTGCACGCCCTTGAAGGGACGTACCACGAGGCGTCCGCCGAGCAGCGAGTTGTCGATGCCGAGTGAGCGTTCCTCGTATGTGCGGAGGATGAAGCCCGAACCGAACTGCTCATAGAAGTTACCGAGCGTGAGTTCAGCGTTCTTTATCTTACCTTTTACATAATAGAACGGTACGCCCCATCCCTTGAAGTCCTTTTCAAAACCTGGGAGCGGGTGATCGAGATATTCGAGACGTGCGCCGGCATCCACATACTTCGAGAGTGCGTGCACTTCGGCGTAGGTGTTGGTAAGCACCTTGTCGTCGTACGTGCCCGTACCGATGTTGTGGTCTTCCTGCGGCACGAGGATGTCGCTCTGAACGCTACCTGTGATGGTGACGTCGTAGTCTTTCGTGAGCTTTATCTTCTGTGCGTTGACCGCAGCCGACGTCATCATGCCAGCGAGCATGAGCGCGAGAGTCTTGTTCATTTATTCCTTCTGTTGTTGATTGTCTTTACTTGTTAACGAGTTCTCTTACCTTCTCGATAAGTTCTTCCTCTGCACCCTCAGTGTAGCCGTTGTGCTTAGCCACGATGTTGCCCTCGCCGTCGCAAACGATTACGTAAGGAATGGTCTGGATGCCGAGTGCGCGCTTGAAGTCGCTGTTGGGATCGAGGAGCACCTCATACTGCCAGCCGTGGTTGTCAACGAGCGGCTTCACCTTATTAATATTCTGTGCCTGGTCGATAGACACGGCGATGATCTTCACGCCGGTCTCCTTCTGCCAGTCCTCATACACCTCGCTGATGGCGGTGAGCTCGCGGTTGCAGGGCTTACACCATGTAGCGAAGAAGTCGATGATGAACGGCTTACCGTCGTTGCGGAGTGTGTCTGTAGACACTGTCTTTCCGTCAATGCTCTTAAGGACTACCTTAGGAAGCTGTGCGCTTGCTGTGGTGAAAACTGCAAGCAGCAAAAGAGTAGCAAGTATTAATTTCTTCATAGTTGTAAGTATTTTGTTGCAAAATTATATAAATATCTCATTGTTTGCACGATATTATGGTTAATTTTATCTAAAATGTATACACATCGCATTGATATACAGGAATGAATTTTCAAAATGCGCGATGTTTGCGAAAACAAATTGCTTTTTGATTTTTTGACAGGAAGACAGGGAGGGTTAGACAGGAAGACAGGTTATTTAGACAGGAAGACATGAAGACATGATTTTTAGACAAGAAGACAGGAAGACAGGTTTTTTTAGACTGGAAGACAGGTTATTAGGGAACGAGACGCCATAGCCTCCTATGTTACTCCTTTTCTGCTGTACTGGGCTGCGGGGCTACCCGTTTGTGTTTTTCTTTGTTTTTTCCGATTATGGGCGCGTGCTGTGCACAAATAAAAGGCTTTACGTTAGGTTGTCGAGAACT
>OCMD01000246.1_pt1 | contig 12879 bp, 10 predicted proteins | sample 1496061 | NCBI WGS metagenome assembly OCMD01 (sample SAMN01760939, study PRJEB22395) | human gut metagenome | reverse complement strand
CAATACTCACAAGGGATAATCTTCTTGTGCATCTTGATATCGAGCTGGCGCTGAGGTGGAATCTTGTTGAAGCAACCGCCACATGCATCACGCTGCACGTAAACGATACCCAAACCGTTGCGGGCACCATTACGGATGCGCTTGAAGCTCTGGAGCAAACGTGGCTCAATCTTCTTCTCGAGCTCGAATGCCTTCTCCTTCAAATTCTCCTCTTCCTCACGGGTTTCAGCCATGATTGACTCAAGCTCAGAACGCTTCATTACCAAGCCCTTCTCGCGGTCTGCCTTCTGGTCCTCAGCCTTGTGAAGGTCGTACAGGCGCTCGTTGATTGTCTGCTGCGCCTCGCGGATCTTCTTGCTGCAAAGTTCGATTTCCAGCTCCTGGAACTCGATTTCCTTGCTCAAAGTATCATACTCGCGGTTGTTGCTAACCATTTCGAGCTGCTTCTTATAACGCTCCACGCTAGCCTGAGCCTCCTCAATCTCGTGCTGCTTCTGATCGATGGCGCGGTCAAACTGCTCAATATCGGTCTGGATTTTCTCGATACGGGTGGTAAGACCAGCAATATCGTCTTCCAAATCCTGAACTTCGAGAGGCAACTCACCTCTCAACGCACGCTTTTCATCAATTGCAGACAAGGTGGTCTGAAGCTGATAGAGAGCCTTCAACTTCTCTTCCACTGTCAAATCTGTAGGATCTTTCTTTGCCATAACTTTATTTTTTTTAATGTTGAATGTTAAATGTTGAATGTTGAATGAGGCTTGCGCCCTTCCAACCTATAAATACAATATCGGATTCGTATTTATCTCCGAGATGCAGCATTTGGCATCAGGGAAATTCTCCTGAATGATGCTGCGGAAGATTTCGCCCGTAAACTGCTCACTCTGATAGTGGCCGATGACGCAGATCTGAATCTCCTGCTCGTGGCCGAAATACTCGTGATAGCTCATCTCGCCCGTGATGAAGGCATCGGCACCTGCCTTGATGGCTGCGTCGAGCAAGAAAGCACCTGCTCCACCGCAGAGTGCCACCTTCCTGATAGGCCGGCGAAGCAACTGGTTGCACTGCACGCACTCCACGCCAAACCGCTCCTTGAGCATCAGCACCAAGTCGTCGGCTGCCAGGTCTTCAGCCACCTCTCCGATGACGCCCTCGCCGCCCTTCACGCCGTCCACTTCCTTCTCGCCAGCAAAGAACTGCACGTTTCGCAGTCCCAGTTTCTCGGCAATCTTGAAGTTCACGCCGCCCGCAGCCGCATCCATATTGGTATGCATCGCCACGATGGTAATATCATTCTTAATCGCCTTGCGCACGGTACGCTGCACGTAGTTCTCGTCCGAGATTCTCGCCAGTTTGCGGAATATCAGCGGATGATGGCTCACGATGAGGTTACATCCCTTCCGGATGGCCTCGTCTACCACAGCTTCAGTAACGTCAAGACACAACAATGCCCCTGACATTTCTACCGCCTCTGTCAATCCAACTTGCAGGCCGGCATTATCATATCCTTCCTGCAAGGGCAGAGGCGCGTAATGTTCAAGGGCATCAACTACCTGTTTTATTTTCACGCTCCTATTCAATATTTTATTTTTAGACTGCAAAGTTACTCATTTTTCCCCGATTTTATCTCCATACAGCCCTCCGTTTAAACTTTTTTAATACAAAGTTTCGCTTTTGCGCAAAATATTTCACAAAAACAGCCGATAGTTGTAGATTTTTTATTAATTTTGCAAGCATACTTCATAAAAGCAGAACGGAGCCCGTCCCCCAAGGAAAGGTTCCCGATGAAGAACAGAGTATAATAAATTGGTTTAGAACATCGTATCATAAAAATAGTATAGCTTATGCATCAATCTACATTACCCTGCGATTTCGCACTCCCTGCCGAATGGGAGCCACAGAGCGCCATCATGCTCACCTGGCCACATGCCGGCACCGACTGGAAGCCGTATCTGCCTGAAATAACAGATACTTATCTCGAACTGGCAGATATCATCACGCGCTACGAGCAGCTGCTTGTGGCTACACCCGATGTGCCTGCCACCCGATACCAGCTCGAGAAAAAGCTCTCTGCCGAACAGATGAGCCGCGTGCTGCTCTACGAGGTAGAAAGCAATGATACCTGGGTGCGCGACCACGGACCCCTCACCATGGTGCTGCGCAAAAAGCAGAACACCTGGATGGTGCCTTACCGCATACTCGACTTCAAGTTCAACGGCTGGGGCGAAAAGTTCAGATGGGAGAAGGATAATGCCATCACCCTGCAACTATACTATCAGGCAGCCTTCAATGCCGATATAGAGAACCACCAGGGCTTCGTGCTCGAAGGAGGCAGCATCGAGAGTGACGGAAAGGGTACACTCTTCACCACCTCACAGTGCCTGCTGGCGCCTCACCGCAACCAGCCGCTCGACCACGACAGCATCGACCATCTGCTGCAGACTTTCTTCCAGCTCAAGCGAGTCGTCTGGCTGGATCACGGCAATCTGATAGGCGATGATACCGACGGCCACATCGACACCATCGTGAGAGTGGCTCCACACGACACCTTATTATATGTAGGCTGCGATAATCCCGAAGATGAGCAGTATGAAGACTTCCAGGCGCTGGAGAAGCAGCTCAAGGGCCTCTTCACCTGGGAGGGATACCCTTACCGCTTGCTCAAACTGCCGATGCCCGACCCTATCTATGATGAGGGCGACTGCCTCACCACCAACCCGGAGAGCGAGGGCGACCGCCTGCCAGCCACCTATGCCAACTTCCTGATACTGAACAAGGCGGTGATTTATCCCACCTACAATCAGCCGGAAAAGGACGAGGAGGCACGCAAGCAGATTCAGCTCGCCTTCCCCGACCGCGAAATCATCGGCGTAGATTCGCAGACCATCATCCGCCAGCATGGCAGCATCCACTGCATCACCATGCAGTTGCCCGAGGGAGCCCTCAGAGACTCAACATTCCACATTTAACATTCAACATTTAACATTAAAAGCAAAAAATGAAAGTCGGTTTATTACAACTTCATAATACGGCAGATATCGCCAACAACAAGCAGCGCCTGGCAGAAGGCATCATCGACCTCGCCCATCGCGGCGCAGAGCTCATTGTGCTTCAGGAGCTTCATAACTCCCTCTATTTCTGTCAGGTAGAGGATGTTGACCTCTTCGATCTGGCAGAGCCTATTCCGGGCCCTTCAACCGATTTCTACGGCAAGCTTGCCAAGGATCTCGGCGTTGTCATCGTCACCTCCCTTTTCGAGCGCCGCGCTCCGGGCCTCTACCACAATACGGCGGTAGTGATGGAGAAGGATGGAAGCATAGCCGGAAAATACCGCAAGATGCACATCCCCGACGATCCTGCCTACTACGAGAAGTTCTATTTCACTCCGGGCGACCTCGGTTTCCACCCTATCCAGACCTCTGTAGGCAAGCTCGGCGTGCTGGTTTGCTGGGACCAGTGGTATCCCGAAGCAGCCCGTCTGATGGCGCTGCAGGGAGCCGAAATGCTCATCTATCCTACCGCCATCGGCTATGCCACCTATGATACCGAGGAGGAGCAGCAGCGCCAGCGCGAGGCGTGGACTACCGTGATGCGGGGCCATGCCGTAGCCAACGGATTGCCGGTCATCGCCGTAAACCGCGTAGGTTTCGAGCCTGATCCAAGCGGTCAGACCGAGGGCATCCAGTTCTGGGGCAGCAGTTTCGTAGCCGGTCCTCAGGGCGAGCTCTACTACCGTGCAAGCGATCAGGAAGAAGAGAGCCTGGTAGTAGATATCGACCTGAAGCACAGCGAGAATGTGCGCCGCTGGTGGCCATTCCTCCGCGACCGCCGCATCGAGAACTACGGAGATATTACCAAGCGATTTATCGATTAACCCATTTTTGCCGGAAATTCCGAGAGAATATCGGGATTCCGGCATACATATATATATAAGGTATAGATTTTCAGGATAAATGGAGAATTTGGAAGTGATGGTGATACTTTTCATCATCGTGATTTTAGGTTACGTCGCCTGCAAGTTGGGATATATGGGCGACAAGTTTGACAAGAAGCTATCCAGCATGGTGGTAGATATCACCTGTCCTCTGCTGGTGCTCTCGTCAGTAATGGGCGATGAGCTGCCCGACCGCACGCTCATCCTTCCCCTCCTGGGCGTAGGTTTCCTTACCTACATCCTTTTGCTGGTATTCGGTTTCTGGGTGCCGCGTCTCATCACGCGCAATCATGATGACCAGGGCATGATAGGTTTTGCGCTGATGTTTGCCAATGTAGGTTTCATCGGCTACCCTATTGTTTCGAGCATATTCGGTCCGAAGGCCATTTTTTATGCCGCGCTGCTCAACATGCCGAACACCTTTTTTATTTTTACGGCAGGTGTCATGCTCATCAAGGGCGAGTACAGCATCAAGCAGTTCAATCCTAAGGTGCTGTTTTCTCCGGCTCTTCTGGGTGCCTTTGTTGCCGCCCTCCTGGTAGCTTTCGGGGTTCATACGCCTGATATCATTGCGCGTCCGGTAACGATGGTGGGCAACATAACGGTTCCGGCAGCCCTGATGATTATCGGTTCCTCGATGGCTAAGTTGCCGGTGAAGGAGATTATCGGCAGTCCGAAGGTATACCTCTCCTCGTTCTTGCGTCTTGTGGTAGTACCTCTGAGCATTTATTTCCTGTTCAAGGTATGTGGTGTAAGCGATCAGGTCAACGACATCAATACGGTTGTCATTGCGATGCCCGTAGCGAGTTTCGGCACGATGTTCTGTCTGAAATACGGCCGAAATCCTTCGCTCATCACCGAGATGACGTTCATCACCACGGTTGGCAGCATCATCACCATTCCGCTCATCACCCTCCTCTTTTCGTAACGAGAAAAAAATCCCCTGATGCCACAAAGTCACCAGGGGATTTTTATATTATCAGTAATCGTAATAATCACTAATCATTAATCACTAATCACTAATCACTATCTCACGCAGAATTTCTTGCCATTCTTGATGTATATACCCTTCTTCATAGCCCCCGTAATGCGGCGGCCGCTCAGGTCATAAATGGCAGCATTGTCTGGCTCCTGATCCGATGTTACAGAATGGATGCCGGTAGACTCCAGGTTGCGGTAAGTCCTTACCTCGAGTTCATAAACCGGTTCAAGACCTCTTACGCTGTTCACGCTTCCAGCACCAAACACGATGTTTTCAGCCAATTTACCATCCACCAGTGCATAATACTTTGATACGCCTTCATCCACCGTCAGATAATAGTAATAAGTGGAGCCGATGACAGGTTTGCCATTATAGAAATTGCGGGAAGGATTATACTGGCTTCCTGCTTCCTCGAATGTTACACCTTCTCCTATTTTGGTTCTCACCTCAAATGTGCGAGGTTCGTATCCGGTTGCCGGCAGACGCAGTCTCTCAAAGTCCTGACCATACAGTTCCATATACTCCTCCGAGCCATTTCTCTTAGCCACAACAGCCAGATAATCACCCGGTTCTGCATCTACAGTACTCAGAACCGTAAAGACCAATTTAGGATAGATGTAGCCCCGTCCAAAATCTTTAACCGTCTTGGTGCTGGATGATATAATCTCCCGAATCTCGCCCTTAGCATTCATCAGAGCCATGGCAAGTACTCCGTCAAAGTTCTGTTTTCCTTCATTTTTGATTGGTACTGAAAAGACGATACATTTCTGTCCCTTCTTCACATCAGTAACATTCATATTCATTTCCTGAAGATAGTCAGTCATCTTCGTGAATCTCATATCAGAGATTTTTTCCTTTCCGTCAGATGGCTCCATGCCGAATACTGCCATCTGGCCAACGTTATACCGACTGGCAACTGGCTTTCCTTCTTCGTTTTGCGGATTGAGGGCTCCTATATGGTAGAACCCGTTGCAAAGACCGCCCCAGCCCCAGTTTACGCTGAAGCTATCGTCCTTATAACCATCTATCACGAAGGCATGACCGCCGCCAATAGAGTCGAATGCAGCATAGAGCACAGGACGGTTGGCATCAATCTCTCCGCGCAACTTTTCGTTCCATTCCTCTGCGCTCCCAGCTTCTATTGACATCTGATGCGAAATCTTGCTGTAGCCGAAATACTTCTGCATGGCGGCCACCAGATCGCTTATATACGAACCGCTACCGTCTTCAGTATACTGCATATCTACAGCCACACCGAGGTCTGACATGAGCCTTGCCACGCCGTCGAAGTCAGCAGCGTTGGTTCCGTCATATCGCACAGGCATATTTGCCCAATCATATTCGTGCTCGAATTGGGCAGTCAGGGTCTTGCCGTCCCATTTATAGGAATGGCTTCCAGTACCCTTGGCAGGATAACCGTGATACTGCATCACGATGGCACCAGCCGTAGCCGCACAGCCAACCGGATATTTGTTTGGCGTGTACTTGTTGAATGGAGCCATCTGGTTCCATTTCGCGGTATTGAGCAGCTTTTCGCCGCAGAAACCGGTTCTTGTGGCAGTCTGGTTCGCCTGATTACTGTTAGCCAGCGCTGCTATCTGCCGTTCATAACTCTTGAGCAGGTCCTTCAATCCGTCGGGCAGATTTCCTGCATCAAATGTTCCTGTTGAGGTATACCCCAAAACTGGCGCTACTGCGTCGTCACCTGCTATAATGACGAATCCGCCTGCGTCATTGTTGAAAACATAATAAGCATCAGAGCGCGATGCGGTATTAGCCGTCCGGCTCTTGGCTCTAGCTTTCTGCGGCATCTGTTTTCCCCAGAAGCTGTAAGCCTGCTGCTGTGCCTGCCATTGAGTTATCCGTTTAGCCTCCGAAGGAGAATATGCCAGCAGCAGCAACAATGCCAATATGTTTTTAAAGTGTAATTTTCGTTTCATTAGTTCTTGTTGTTTAATAATCTACAATATATCCTTTTATAAGTTCACTTGAATAAGCCCACCCTGAATTGTGGGTTCTATAGTTTTTTTAAATACTTTGTTCTGCTGCAAAGATAGGAAAAATATGAATACCAAACAAGTTATTTTGCCTTTTTTTTGGACCCTGCCCCCATTTTTTTATGTATTGCCCTTTTTTTTACGTATTGAACGAAAAAAATCCCCCGGTGCCACAGAAAGCACCAGGGGATTCTTATCTTTTAATTGTAATAATTCAACATTCAACACTCAACATTCAACACTGAACACTTAACATTCAACACTGAACACTTAACACTCAACATTCAACACTCAACATTCAACACTAATCACTTAACATTCAACATTACCCATTACTTCGCGCTGATTTTCTTGCCATTCTTGATGTATACGCCCTTCTTCATAGCCTCAGTAATGCGGCGGCCGTTCAGGTCGTAAATGGCAGCATTGCCTGGCTTCTTATCCAATGTTACAGAATGGATGCCGGTAGGCTCCAGATCCTCTACCACATTATCGAAGTACTTAATCCAGTTCTTGGTGTATGGATAAGCATTATACACCGCCTTACAGCCCTCGTAGAGATGCAGTGTGCGGTATAAACTTGTACTCTTGCTAGCAAATACACACCAGTTGATCCAGCCAGGAGCCGCCTTATGGCGCATATATACATCTGTCAGTTTGAGGCAGTAATTGAATGTATTGAGGCCGAATTCCTCTATCGTCTCTGGCAAGTCAATCTCCTTCAGTTTGGTTGCCGAAAAGGCGTTGGAACCTAACTCTTTTACACCGGCTGGCATCTTGAAATATTCCAAATAAGCATTGCCTTCAAATGCATACTTAGGAACCATATCAGCCCTGCTGTCTTCATAAGCCACCACCTTGGCACCGCTCAGGTCGATGCTCTTGAAATAATGGCTTGCCAGCTCATCAAAGTCGCGTTTGTCTATATTGCCGTTTACCTTGATATTTCGGTATACAACATAGTCAGGATCTTCGTTGTCAAGTTTTTCCTTCAGCTGCCCGGCTCCTGGCAGATTTACCACCAGTTCCTGCTCCTGATATTCGCGATAAGTCCTTACCTCGAGGTCATAAACCGGCTTCACACCTACGAAATAATTTATGCGCTCTGTGCTGACATTATCCACCAGTTTACCATTCATTATTGCAAAAAACTTTGATATGCCCTCATCCACCGTCAGGTAATAGTAATAACAAGAACCGAGGACAGGCTTGTTTTTATAGAAATTACTAGGAAGATTATATCCGCCACTAGCTTGCTGCAATGTGGCACCTTTACCCATTTTCGTATTGAGTTCAAATGTGAGAGGCTCATATCCGGTTGCCGGCAAACGCTTTCTCTCAAAGTTTCGGTCGTACAGTTCTATGTATTCCGAAGAACCTTCTTCCTTAGCTAGGATAGCCAGATAATCACCCGGTTCTGCATCCAGTGTAAACTGCAGAGAAAAAGTTGGAGAAATATAATACCTATTAACTGCCAATTTGTCCAATTTCATAGGTTGAGACGATACGATTTCTCGCCTTTCTCCCTTAGCATTCATAAGGGCTACGACGCACTCTCCGGTAAAAACATGGTCTCCAGTATTGCCAATAGGCATAGAAAAGAGTGTACCTCTCTGTCCCTTCTTTACGTCGGTAATATTCATATTCTGTACCTGCATCTGATCTTTATCCTTCACGAATCCGATAGCAGACACTTTCTCCGTTCCGCCAGATGGTTCCATGCCGAATACTGCCGATTGTTCTGCATTATACTTACTATTATTTATCTGTCCTGGGCTTTCCGGATTCAGGGCTCCAATCTTGTAGAAACCATCGCAATAGCCACCCCAGCCCCAGTTTACGCTGAAGCTTTCGTCCTTGTATCCATCAATTACGAAGGCATGACCGCCACCAGTATTAGCATCGGAAGCAGCATAGAGCACAGGGCGGTTGGCATCAATCTCGTCGCGCAGTCTGCCGTTCCAAGCCTCTGCACCCACATCTTCTATTGCCAGCAGATGAGAAAGCTTGCTGTAGCCGTAGTACTTCTGCAGGGCGGTTACCAGGTTGCCGATATACGCACCGCTTCCACTCTTATCATACTTCATCTCCACAGCCACACCGAGGTCTGCCATCAGTCTTGCTACGCCGTCGAAAGCGGCATCGTTGGTGCCGTCATATTTGGCAGGCATGTTTGCCCAATCATAATCGTGCCCGAAATTGGCAGTCAGAGTCTGTCCGTTCCAGGTATAGGAATGGCTTCCGGTGCCCTTATCAGGGTATCCGTGATGCTTCATCACGATGGCTCAAGCCGTTGCTACACAGCCTGTTACATAGTTGTTTGGCGTATACTTGTTGAAAGGAGCCATCTGGTTCCATTCTGCGGTTTTGAGCAGTTTTTCGCCTGTAAATGCTGCTCTCGTGGCAGTCTGGTTCGCTACATAATTGTCGCCCAGCGCCGCAATCTGCCGTTCATAGCTCTTCAGCAGGTCTTTCAGTCCGTCAGGCAGATTCTCGGCATCAAATGATCCCGTTGAGGTATAGCCCAATACTGGCGTTACGGCATCATCACCAGCGATAATGACGAATCCGCCTGCGTCGTTATTAAATACATAGTAAGCATCCGATGGCGATGCAGTAGTAGCCGTGCGGCTCTTCGCCTTCGCCTTCTGCGGCATCTGCTTTCCCCAGAAGCTGTAGGCCTGTTGCTGAGCCTGCCACTGTGTGATTCGCTTGGCTTGCAGAGGAGAGTATCCCAGCGCCAGCAACAATACCAATAGAAATTGAATGTGTAATAGTCGCTTCATAAGTTCTTATCTTTTTTAAGGGTTATTATATAATATGTATAGTTCTTAGAAATTTCTTCTTTTGCAAAGATAATGTTTTTTTAAATGCCACGCAAGTTTTACGCCCTCTTTTTTCGTCCCGTTCTCCACTTTTTTACGCAATGACACCTTTTTTATGCATTGAACGATAAAAAAATCTCCATTTTTTCGTTATTCCCCGATTTTTGCCTTATCTTTGCAAATAGATTTGGCACGAAGAAATCCTTTTTACCAATAATATAAATTAGAAAAAAATGAAGATAAACAACAGTACGAAGAAAAGCCTGCTCATCATCGCTCTCGCGATGGCCAGCACTACTTACCAGACACAGGCCGCCCCGATAGAACATATCGGCGACAGATACATCATGCATATTCCAGAAATGGAACTCACAGGCGAAGAATCACTCCTCGATGTGCTCATGATGTGCCCGGAAGTCATCTCGCTCGACGGCAACAACATCATCGGCGGAGATCCATTCGCCAACCTCTACGGCAAGTTCGTCATCCGTATCGACAACCAGGAATACGGACTCGATTACGCCACCTTCCTCCACCATTTCAAGGCTCGGGAGATAGAAACCATCAAGGTGTGCCAGAACGCCGAAGTGATGAAGGGATGCAGCAGTCTGAAGAAAGTCATCGACATCACACTGCGTAAGAAGAAGGAAAACGGAACCACCGGCAGATGGGGACTCTTCGGTGATACCTACGGCGGCGCAAAAGGCATCGTCAGCGTCATCAGCCAGCAGGATAAACTCCGCGTGCTCAGTCATGTAGAAGGCAACTTCCAGCGCACCTCCAGCAGCGATAAGGATGCCTACCAGGGCATCTCAAGCACCACCGTGAACCACTACTCCCACGAGGGCGCCAAGCTCAATCTGCTCTGGACACCTACCGCGAAGGATGTGCTCGAAATAGATGCGATGCAGACCTATACCCGCAACCATTTCACCCACACCCCAGCCGATTACGTGCGCGCCTATCATCTGCAGGCCGACTATACCCGCACGCTCGCCGACAACGGCTCCAGCATCCTCTTTACCCTCGGTGCCGAGCATATCAGCGACAACGGCCGTACGCAGGAAGAAACCCAGACTGCGCCTTATCAGAACCACTCTACCTACCCCTTCATGGTGGTAGAATACGCCACTCCGGTCATCACCTCCAATCTCTGGATTACGGCAGGTTTCGAGGGCGGTCTCTCCATCGAAAAGAACTGCATCGCCGGTTACACTAACCATTCCAACTATCAGGATTTCTACGCCCAGCTGGATTACAACATCGGCAAGTGGGGATTCATGGCAGGCGACCGCTTCCGCATCATCAACTTCCGTCCTAAGCAGATTGCGCCGGAAGAGCACTGGAAGCATACCACGCGCAACCATATCTACTCGGCGAGCGCCTATTACAGCTTCACGCCGGGTCATACCCTGCAGGCCACCTACTGCCGCCGCATCTTCAATCCCGAGTTTGGCGATTTCGTTACCGCGGGCGATATGGAGGGCGCCTGGCAGCCGGTTTATACCGCCGATATCGTCAACAGCATGGCGAATGTGGTAGAGCTCAAGCATACCTACAGCCGCCCTGCCTTCGTGCTCAGCACCTCGGTGAAGAACATCCACCAGCACCTGTTCAGCGCCATCCACGACAATACGCTCGGCATCGGCTCCACCGCCTTCTGGCACAAGGGCATCCTTCGCCTCACAGCCGGAGTCAACTACTTCTGGCAGCGCAGCGAAACCCCTTCAGAGGAGGCTCAGCAGCGCAATGCAGAGTATAATCATTTTGCCGTATTCAAGTTGGCACCGCAGCTCACAATGGCCGATGGCTGGCGCTTTACGGGCAACCTCATCTGGTGCACCCGTCGCCGCAGCGATGCCTACACCCCGGCTAATCTCTATGCCGAGGTAGGGGTATACAAGAATCTGGGCAAGCACTGGACGCTCGAAGGCCGCTTCCACGATATGGCGAGCCAGCACTTCGGCAACCGCGCTGCCACCATCGGCTGCACGTATTATTTTTAATTGAGCTTTTAACAATCTTTTTCTAAATCAGAAGCAAGATTTCTGTTCCTTTCTTATTTTATTATCAGAAAGTGAAACAATAAAAAGAAAGGAACATTATATATGAGAAAAATTGATTTCAAGAAGATCGGGCTGGCAGCGATGATGATCCTGTCGGCCCTCACATTCCAGTCGTGCGATAACGATAACGATACCGACTGGGACCGCGTTTTCCCTAACGCACTGGTAACCGTGAAGAAGAGTGGCGATGCCTGCTATCTGCAGCTCGACGACAACACCACGCTGCTCGCCAAGAACCTGAAACCAACCATCTTTGACGGTAAGGAGGTTCGCGCCCTGGTCAACTACACGCAGACCTCGGAGAAGAGCGAGAAGTATAACCAGGTGATTCACGTCAACTGGATAGACAGCATCCTGACCAAGAAGCCAGTTCCTTCGCTCGGTTCTGATACCGAGAACCGCGAGAAGTATGGCGACGACATGGTCGACATCGTTCGCGACTGGGTAACGGTGGCAGAAGATGGCTATCTCACCCTCCGTTTCCGTGCTCTCTGGGGCGGTCAGAAGGTGCATTACATCAACCTCGTTACGGGTGTGAATCCAGAGAATCCTTACGAGGTAGAGCTGCGCCACAATGTTAATGGCGATCCTCAGAACTATTGGCGTGATGCCCTCGTAGCGTTCAATCTGAACGGAGTCGTGCCTGATACCGAAGGCAAGACGGTGAAGCTCACCATCCGCTGGCGTTCCAGCCAGGGCTACAAGATGGTAGATTTCGACTACTGTTCGCGCAAGCCTATCAGCAGCCCGAAGATGCTCGAAGGATACAGCCAGGAAGAAAGAGATATCCGATAAACGAAGAAAAAGCAGATAAAAGCAAAGCCCCGATGCGTGATGCATCGGGGCTTTTTTTGTTTTCCTTTATGGTAAAGGCTTTTTGGGGGGACCAGCGATGGAATCGCTGGGGACGGGGGCGCAAAGGGGCTAAGGTTCTTTTTACCTTTTTACCTTTTTACTTTTTTACCTTTAAATTCCGCTGCAGCTTGTTACACCGAGGGTGGTAGCGATGGCTGTAAGGAAGGAGATTGCAATCTGCAAAATTGTTTTCCAGGTACTTGCTTTCATAATCTTTAAT
>OCMD01000235.1_pt1 | contig 13127 bp, 10 predicted proteins | sample 1496061 | NCBI WGS metagenome assembly OCMD01 (sample SAMN01760939, study PRJEB22395) | human gut metagenome | reverse complement strand
ATCTTCGTTCACGGCGCGCTGTGCATGGCCTACTCCGGTCGCTGCCTGCTCTCTGGCTATATCAACAAGCGCGACCCGAACCAGGGCACCTGCACCAACGCCTGCCGCTGGGAGTACAACGTCCAGGAAGGGAAAGAAGATGACGTCGGCAACATCGTACACAAGTACGAGCCGATTCCGGTGCAAAATGTTGAGCCGACGCTGGGTATCGGCGCGCCAACCGACAAAGTGTTTATGATCGAAGAAGCCCAGCGTCCGGGCGAGTATATGACCGCGTTTGAAGATGAGCACGGCACTTACATCATGAACTCGAAAGATCTGCGCGCCATCGCCCATGTTGAACGCCTGACCAAAATGGGCGTGCATTCGCTGAAAATCGAAGGCCGTACCAAATCTTTCTACTATTGCGCACGCACCGCGCAGGTTTACCGTAAAGCTATCGATGACGCCGCTGCGGGCAAACCGTTCGATACCAGCCTGCTGGAAACGCTGGAAGGTCTGGCGCATCGTGGCTATACCGAAGGTTTCCTGCGTCGTCATACCCACGACGATTATCAGAACTACGAATACGGTTATTCGGTTTCTGACCGCCAGCAGTTTGTTGGTGAGTTTACCGGTGAGCGCAAGGGGGAGCTCGCGGCGGTAGCGGTGAAAAATAAATTCTCCGTTGGCGACAGCCTTGAGCTGATGACGCCGCAAGGCAACATTAACTTTACCCTTGAGCATATGGAAAACGCCAAAGGTGAAGCTATGCCGGTCGCACCAGGCGATGGTTATACTGTGTGGCTCCCGGTGCCGCAGGATCTTGAGCTAAATTACGCGCTGCTGATGCGTAATTTCTCCGGGGAAACCACGCGTAACCCCCACGGTAAGTGATTAATTTCGATTATTTTTCCCGGATGGAAAATTCTTAGAAACCGATCACATACAGCTGCATTTATTAAGGTTATCATCCGTTTCGCTGAAAAACATAACCCATAAAATGCTAGCTGTACCAGGAACCACCTCCTTAGCCTGTGTAATCTCCCTTACACGGGCTTATTTTTTATGCATAAGCCCTATCCCTGGTCACCGTCTTCCATTGACCACATCGATAGAATCCTCCTTCATAGCACGATGCTTTTCACTTATCGACATCGTGCTCGCACAGGTTCCGGTTACGCACAGCCAGAACGCGCATGTTTGACGCTTACCAAAAAATGAACCTAAAGCATTGGAACATTTTTGACATCATTTTCTGATGGCTGCATAAAATAAAAATTCTGCTTTAGTTTCATCTATCTGTTTGTCATTATTACTCACATTCAATAATGGTGTTGAAGAATATCCCATCACAGATAAAATAAATATGTGCATGGTAGTCTTGAATCTATTCTCACTCTCCACATTTGAATGTCAGACGAGCGACGCCATGTAATCCTGCACCTTCTGTCTTCAGGTCAACTATCTGCATTTTTTTGCCCTGAGTAACACAGAAATGAACTGCATCATTTTTTACTATATTTTCTGCACCAGATATTCTACCCCTGGCTAAAGAAGCTTCGGCTTCGGTGTAGTATTGGTTATCGAGTTTACGCTGAATATTACTTTTATATGCAAGACCAAATTTACCGATACTTGTCTCATCATTATGTACAGCACACCCAGACATAAGAAAAACACTAATTAATGATATAGCAGCTATCTTTTTCATCTCACCTTCCCCCATTAAATACCAACGACACTCTCTAGTGTTTAAATATAATAATGGCATGATTATTATAATTGAATAGGATTATAATAAATGTTCTGTACAACATTTCCTACATAAGTAGGAATTACAGACATGGTGGCCCTTCCGGGTAACCCTATGGGGGGCTTAAATATATTTTGAATAGTATATTTAAGATGCCACTATTTAGTTGAATATTAGATATTTGCTCTTTTTTCAAATTTACTGGTGGCTACCGTTAATATTCGCTGTTCCCATTGCAAGCTCCTGGTGGTAACCACTGAATCCTCCATACTTGAACTGACTTTTTATCCTCCGACTTTCATCCTGTTCTGACTCCACCTTTTCTTTTCTGCTCTACACTATCTACAGACCAATCATAAAGGCACATACGATCATGGCAGAATTTCCCGCCAGCTTACTGATTCTTAATGGCAAAAGTACTGACAATCTACCCTTGCGCGAAGCAATTATGCTGTTGCGTGAGGAAGGAATGACGATCCATGTGCGGGTTACCTGGGAGAAAGGTGATGCCGCACGATATGTAGAGGAGGCACGGAAGTTGGGCGTCGCAACGGTGATTGCCGGTGGTGGCGATGGCACCATTAATGAAGTTTCTACGGCGTTGATTCAGTGTGAGGGGGATGACATACCCGCGCTGGGAATTTTACCATTAGGAACCGCCAATGATTTTGCCACCAGTGTAGGGATTCCTGAGGCACTGGATAAGGCGCTGAAACTGGCAATTGCCGGTAACGCCATTGCAATAGATATGGCGCAGGTCAACAAACAAACCTGTTTTATTAATATGGCGACAGGCGGGGTTGGGACACGTATTACCACAGAAACGCCGGAAAAATTAAAAGCCGCGCTGGGTGGCGTCTCTTACATCATTCATGGCTTAATGCGCATGGATACTCTGCAACCGGACCGTTGTGAAATCCGCGGTGAAAACTTTCACTGGCAAGGTGACGCCCTGGTCATTGGTATTGGTAACGGGCGTCAGGCCGGTGGCGGTCAGCAATTGTGCCCGAACGCATTAATTAACGACGGCTTACTGCAACTGCGCATTTTCACCGGCGATGAAATTCTTCCGGCTCTCGTATCAACCTTAAAATCTGACGAAGATAACCCGAATATTATCGAAGGTGCTTCGGCGTGGTTCGATATACAAGCGCCACACGAAATTACCTTTAATCTTGATGGCGAACCGTTGAGTGGGCAAAACTTCCATATTGAAATACTTCCGGCAGCATTGCGCTGTCGATTACCACCGGATTGTCCATTATTGCGTTAATCAAATTTCCCTTTCTTAATTCAGGGAGTATCAGTGATGCCGGATTCGGTGTACACACCTTATCCGGCACAAAGAACAATGCTACACCGTAATTAATTTCACCCGTGTTTTCTGCAATGCCAGTTTATCCACCTCTGAAACGGCATCATCAGTAATAATAATGTCAATTTTTTCAATCGGCAGTACCTGATTAAAACCGCGACGATTAAATTTCGATGAATCGAGAACGGCAATCACTTTATTTGCGGCTGTGACCATCGCCCCGCTAATCGAATAACCTTCATTAAAGGTCGTAATACCATTAACCGCATCAATACCATCAGCACCGACAAACATTAAATCGGCATTAATATCCTGCAATGAACGCTCGGCAATGGAACCATGCATCGAGCGTGTTTTATGGCGGACGGTCCCACCACAGACGACCAGAGTAATGTCTTTATTTTCGGAAAGGGCAAATGCTGCCGGGAGACTGTTGGTAATCACCGTGATATTTTTGGCGGTCATTAATCCTTCGGCGATAAGCATTGTCGTACTTCCGCTGTCGAGAATAACGGTCATCCCTTCGTGGATCATTTTGACTGCCGCCTGCGCTATTCTGTTTTTTGGCGCGCTGGCGAGCTGAAATCGCTCTTTAAACCCGACTTCCTGGGTCTCGGTTTCACTATTACCGGACATTATTTTCGCCGCACCGCCATGAAAGCGCGTAACCACGCCTTTTTGTTCGAGAAAGCGCAAATCGGCACGGATTGTCGCTTCCGAGGCAGCAAATACTCCCGCCAGATCCTGAACAAGCACGGTTCCCTGTTCATTCACTAATTGGATGATCTTATTCCTTCGCTCGAATGAATTCATCGTCATTTACCCATATTCAATTGTGGCTAGTGTAAACGAAGGGGGACCATTGGTGAATGATCTGTTTTGCACAATACCGGGCCAGCATCACGCTGGCCCGCGGTTTCAGGGAATGAGCAACACTTTGCCCGGCATAGCATTACGAGCGATGTCACGCACCGCCTGGGCGAAGCTTTCAAAGCTTCCACGGTGAGCGATTAATGGCTCCAGGCTTAACTTACGTTCTGTCAGCAACCGGCTCGCCGTTTCCCACTCCTGCCCCGGCCAAGGGCTGGAGTAGTTCATCCAACTGCCGATAACCGTCAGCTCTTTACGCAATATTTTGCCAAACGTTGCCGATGTTAAATGCAGATCCTGATGCAACGTGCCTACCAGCGCCAGTTGGGCATGAGGACCGGCAATCTCTACCGCCAGTTCGACAGTTTGCGGGACGCCAGCCGTCTCGAGGATAAGCTGATTAAAGCGCAGTTCGCGTAAAACGCTCTGCATTTGCGGCGCGCTCATTTCGCTACTGTTAAATGTTTGCATCGCACCGAAAGATTTTGCCAGTGCCAGTTTTTCTGAGCTAATGTCGATAGCCGTCACACTCTTTGCTCCCAGCGCGACAGCGCACTGAATTGCCAGCAGGCCAATGGTTCCGGCACCAATAATAATAACGTTTTTATTCTCACAACCTTGCGCTAAATGAAAAGCATGCAGGCCAACGGTAATCGGTTCAATAAAAGCCCCATCCTCAATAGGCATATCCGTGGGTAGAGCAAAGACATTTTTTCGCTTAACGACAATATATTCAGCAAATCCACCATCACGCCGCGAGCCAATAAAATCATATTTTGCGCACTGGGAATAAAACCCTTTCAAACACTCTGGACAAGTAAAACAGGGTAATAACGGTACACAGGCAACCGCATCGCCGGGGTGTAAATCATCAACACCGGATCCCACCGCATCAATATAGCCGCTAAATTCATGCCCTAACGTTATTGGATAATAATGTGCACCATTTTTAAATATCCTGGGTAAATCGGAACCACATAAGCCCGAGCTGGCAATTTTTACCCGCACCTGATCCTGATGTTTAATTTCAGGAATGACGCTTTCTGCAACGCGCACGATACCATCAGTATCATTCACCACTGATTTCATAAAAACTCCTGATTGTTAAGGGGGATTACCTCCCCCTCAGGTAAAAATTATTCTGCGAGAACGGCTTTCTCTTGTTTAATAAAACCACGCGCTCTACGCCAGGTCATGAAAATACCGGTCAGATAAATTGCGCCGATAATAATGAAACCGGGAATATTTTGCGGGGAGAAAACCTGAATCAGTAACCAGGTAATGGGAGAACCGCCCTGATCCATTGAAGCCACCATACCCCCGGCTTTTAACGCCCCAGCATTAGCCGCCAGTTGGGTGTGCAAACCAATAGTTTGCGTCGCGATCCACAGGGTGATGCTCATAATGATGACACCCGAGATTAAGGTGCGGAACAGATTTCCACGATGCACCGCGACCGCCATCGCCACGAAGAAGCCGATAGTTGCAAGATCGCCAAACGGCAGCACCTGATTACCCGGAACACAAACAGCAATTAAAATGGTGAGAGGGATAAAAATCAGGCTTGCCGATACCACCGCCGTATGCCCCAGCAACAACGCCGGATCAAGGCCAATCAGGAACTCCTGACCGCCGAACTTCGCCTGTAAACGACTACGGGCCTGCTTAGCGATGGGCGTTAAACCATCCATGATAGGTTTAATCACCCGTGGCATCAGCAGCATAACTGCCGCCGTTTTTACCGCCAGCTGCAATACACCTTTGACATCGTAACCCGCGAGGATGCCGATAATCAGCCCCATCACAAAACCCACGGTGACAGGCTCGCCAAACGGACCAAATTTGCGCTGAATATCGTCGGCGCTAAATTTAATTCGGTTAACGCCTGGGATTTTCTCGATAATGGCATCCACCAGTACCGCGATTGGCCCCATATACGCCGACGTACCGTGCGGGATGGCAATGCCTTCCAGCTCAAAGAAATTTCGGGTATCGCGGGCAAACCAGTCGCCGAGTTTATAAACAAACGCCGCGTGAATAACCACACCCGCCATCCCTATCATCCATGAACCGGTTGCCAGATGCAGCAACGCGCCGGTGAAGGTCATATGCCAGATATTCCAGATATCAACATTTACCACCCGCGTCATACGGGTCAGTAACATCGCCACGTTAACCAGAATCGCAATCGGAATCGCCACCAGCGCAATTTGCGACGCCCAGGTCATGGGTGAAGAGCCCGGCCAGCCGACATCGACCACATGCAGATTCAGGTCGAAATTTTCCGCCATCGCTTTCGCCGCCGGACCAATGGAATCCAGCATTAAGCCAATCACAAGGCCAATGCCCACAAAGCCAATCCCGATATGCAGACCCGCTTTAAAGCAATCGCCTGCCTTCATGCCTAATATTTTAGAAAAAATAATGATGACAATCGGCAGCATCACCGTAGGGCCGAGGTCGAGAATATAACGCATGACTTCTGAAAACATAGGTCACCCCTGTAAGATAGTCAGAATTTTATTTTGTAATGCTTCGATACCGACACCAGAAACAAAAGGCATGCCATGAACTAACGGAATATTGCCAAAACTACGATCCACCCTGGCAGTGGTGCATATCAAATGCACGCCATCCATATAGGTTTCTATTTCATTAACCCGACACTGGATTAATTCAACAGGAATATTATGACTCTGACACAACTCTTTAATTTCTTCCGCCGCCATCGTGGAGGTCGCAACCGCACCTCCGCAAGCGACAATAATTTTGCGTTTCATAAATAGTCCTTTTCATTGTTACAGAGGGATTTATTCGTCTGAATCTAAAACATACTTTGTGAAGTATTCCTTTAACTGGGTTTCAGGAAGAGTGATTAGTGTCTCGACGATATCAGGCTGTTGTAACTTGCCAAATAAACAGCGTAAAAGTTTCAATTGCTGCTGCGGATTTTCCACAATCAACGCAATAACCAACGATACCGCCACGTCGTTATCATCATCCGCTTGCTGAAAAAGAACTTTATTAGTTGGCCTTAACAGATAAATGGCTGACGACTTAGCATGAATCGCCTCACAATGCGGTATTGCAATGGCGTGCTGCTCAAGCATTATCCCGGTAGGGAATTCTGCTTCTCTGGCAATTAATGCCTGTGGCCAGGTATCATGAACCACACCTTTCGCGAGCATCTCATTACCGATATGGGTTAAAACTTCGCTACGATCGACAAAAGAAATTCCGCTACGAACAAACAGGTTAGTCATATACCGTCCTTATTCCGCACAGCCGTAGCGATAGGCGCGCAAAACATCATAAATTTTATCCATAATAAGCTGATGCGGTATTGCTGATAATTCCCCGGACTGAATGCGTTCAAATTGTTTGGGAAGATACTGACTAATCATGCCCAGTGGGATGTCCACGCCTTCCAGATTCACCATCATCGTTTCGACGCTATTTTTAATCCGGCTATGCGGCCAGTAATAACGAATACGATCCGACAGGCTGTAACGAATATCCAGTAATGAATCGTTAAAACCTGTGCGATAATATTTTTTCCAGTATTGTGGTTCGTCAAGCATCACATCTTCAATCACCGCCAGACAACGGCTACGATTTTCGGGTGCGATGAGTTCCTGCTCAATTTGTGCCAACGCAAATATCGCCTCACGTAGAGCAAAGGTTAATGCTGGCCCGACTTTCAAAATTGCAAAGTGATCGCGGACTAATTCCCAATAAGCCGTCCGGGTCTGGTAATCGGTAGAATGTGCTTCATAAACCATTCGGGTGTTTTCTATCCATTGCGCCAGCGCCTGCGCTTCCTGCGGCTGATAATGGATAATATTGCTGTGATCAAATTCCACACCCGGCTGCACCACGATGGCAATCACGCGTGTTAACGCCTCTGTCAGCCCACGAGCAATAAAGGCCTTTTGGTGCGTACGTAAAGTATTGGCGGCATCTTCAACCCGGGTAATGTGTACTGACTGAATGGCGCTGGCCTCACCGCCCGGAACCGGAACTTCGGTGCCAATGACATAGCTCAGTTGCTCACGCTGGCAATCTGTCGCCACAATCTCCGCTGCGTGGCAAAGCACAGCAGCTCGTTCCGCAACCGTTTCTGGCGCTAACGGTATGGGATCCCCCGCGCAGGGCATTGACGCATCAAGATGAATTTTACTGAAGCCGGCACGAACATATGCCTTTACCAGCTCGACGGATTTTTCCATCGCCGCATCCGCATTTTCTTGCTGCCAGCTGTTTGCCCCCAGATGGTCGCCGCCGAGAATAATGCGCTCGCGTGCAAACCCAACTCTATCGGCAATCGCAAACACAAATTCGCGAAAGTCCGCCGGTGTCATTCCGGTATAACCGCCAAATTGATTGACCTAGTTTGACGTTGCTTCAATCAGCACTTTGCGCGTGCTGTTGCGATCAAATGCCAGCGCCGCTTCGATAACCAACGGATGGGCAGAACAGACTGAACATATGCCGATATGTTCACCAGCTTTATGCCGGGCAATTAACGTTTTCATATTTTTTCCTTGTTAAATGGCAGGTGCGTTATGCCCTGCCCTCGCAGCCACAATCGGCAATCACTTTGCTCACCACATCGCGCATTGCGAATTTAGCCGACTGCAAATAATCCCGGGGATCGGTCGCTTCGGGGTGCTCGGTCAGGTAATTTTTTAACGCCTGCGAGAAGGCATTTTTCAGCTCCGTTGCAACGTTGATTTTGCATATCCCCAGTTTGATGGTTTGCTGAATATCCTTAGTCGATAATCCTGACGCGCCATGCAGCACCAGCGGTAAATTCACCCACTGGCGAATGTTCTCCAGTCGAGAAAAATCAAGCGCCGGTGCTCTGGCATACATACCGTGAGCCGTGCCGATGGCGACCGCCAGGGAATCAATCCCGGTTGCCTCGGCAAATTCACGCGCCTGAACGGGGTTGGTGTACAACGCATCTGCTTCATTGACTTGCACATCATCTTCCTGGCCGCCAAGTTGCCCCAGCTCCGCTTCGACGCTGACATCAAAGCGGTGGCAAAAATCCACCACCTCTTTGACCCGTGAAATATTTTGCGCAAAAGGCAAATGCGAGGCGTCAATCATGACTGAGCGCACGCCAGAACGAACCTTCTGAGCGATATCGTCAAATTTCGTGTGATGGTCGAGATGAATCGCCAGTGGATGGTGATATTGCTTCGCCATCGCGCTGACCAGCGCCATCAGATTTTCTGTACCGGCATGAGTAAATGTGCCGGGCGTTCCGGCGATGATGACCGGCGCATGCATGCTGGCAGCAGTTTCCACCACCACTTGCATCGTTTCGAGATTGTGAATATTGAATGCCGGAACCGCATAACCGCCGCGCTGCGCGTTTTTCAGCATCTGCTTTGTCGATACCACGTACATTTTCACATCCTATCGTTTATTTTCGATTTCAAAATACAATGAAATAATTTGTTTTCAAATGTCGAGATAACGATCACAAAAACGACAATTCGAAAATTAATCAGAATGACAGGCAAAAAAACGGCCTCCCGATAGGGAAGCCGTAGCAAAGTGCGCGTGTTTTTATGCCGGATGCGACGTAAACGCCTTTTCCGTCATACGGGGTAGTGCTGTTCGTATAAGGCGTATCAGGCGATAGTAATTTTGCTATCGAGATAAACGTCCTGCACGGCGTTAATCAGTTTCACGCCGTCAGCCATCGATTTCTTGAACGCCTTACGTCCAAGAATCAGCCCCATTCCGCCAGCGCGTTTGTTGATAACCGCAGTACGCACTGCATCGCTGAGGTCAGTTTCACCGCCCGCAGCACCGCCGGAGTTTATCAACCCAGCCCGGCCCATATAGCAGTTAGCTAACTGATAACGCACCAGATCAATCGGGTTTTCGCTGGTCAATTTGCTGTAAACACGATCGTCGGTATAACCGTAATTAATCGCTTTATAGCCGCCGTTATTTTCCGCCATTTTTTGTTTGACGATATCTGCACCTATGGTTGCCGCCAGATGGTTCGCCTGACCAGTCAGGTCGGCGGAAACATGGTAATCAACGCCATCTTTCTTAAAGGCGGAGTTACGCAAATAGGCCCACAGCACTGTCACCATGCCCAGCTCGTGCGCACGTTCAAAAGCCGCAGAAATTTCTTCAATCTGGCGACGTGACTCTTCCGAGCCAAAATAGATAGTCGCACCAACCGCCACCGCGCCCATATTGAACGCCTGCTCCACGCTGGCATACAGCGTTTGATCGTAGGTATTCGGGTAACTTAGCGTCTCGTTGTGATTAAGTTTGACGAGGAATGGAATGCGATGCGCGTAACGCCGCGATACCGATGCCAGCACGCCGTAAGTTGACGCCACACAGTTACAGCCCGCTTCGATCGCCAGTTCAACAATGTTTTTCGGGTCAAAGTAGAGCGGGTTAGCGGCAAATGAAGCTCCGGCAGAGTGCTCAACGCCCTGGTCAACCGGCAGAATAGAAAGATATCCTGTGCCAGCCAGACGCCCGGTGTTGTACAACGTCTGCATATTACGTAACACCGCTGGCGGGCGATTATTGTCAATCATCACGCGGTCTACGTAGTCATGTCCGGGGAGATAAAGCTGGTCAGAAGGAATAGTCATACAACGGTGCTGTAAAAGGTTGTCGGCGTCTTTGCCAAGCAACTGCGCAATATCTGTCATTACTATGCTCCCGTAAATTCCGATTGGATATCGGCTATGGATTGTCCTGGCCCGCCTTTTGCGGGCAATCATAATCCTGGTCGTTACGGGCGAGTTTTTCCATCTTTTGGATGTTTTTTCAGCGTTTTCTGTTGGCTCGATTCATCAGAAAAAATGTTACAGCGGTCAAGTTTTCACCGCAAAGGTATTTAAAAGGTATTATTAAGTGGTATTGTCATCGCGTACCTTACATTACCTGTCATGAAGGAATTAAAAGATGAAAACAACAGCAAAGCTGTCGTTCATGATGTTTGTTGAATGGTTTATCTGGGGCGCGTGGTTTGTGCCATTGTGGTTGTGGTTAAGTAAAAGCGGTTTTAGTGCCGGAGAAATTGGCTGGTCGTATGCCTGTACCGCCATTGCGGCGATCCTGTCGCCGATTCTGGTTGGCTCCATCACTGACCGCTTTTTCTCGGCACAGAAAGTGCTGGCGGTATTGATGTTCGCTGGTGCGGTGCTGATGTATTTCGCCGCGCAACAGACCACTTTTGCCGGCTTCTTCCCGTTACTGCTGGCCTACTCGCTAACCTATATGCCGACCATTGCGCTGACTAACAGTATCGCTTTTGCCAACGTGCCGGATGTGGAGCGTGATTTCCCGCGCATTCGTGTGATGGGCACTATCGGCTGGATTGCCTCTGGTCTGGCATGTGGATTCTTGCCGCAAATGCTGGGTTATGCCGATATCTCACCGACGAACATCCCGCTGCTGATTACCGCCGGAAGTTCTGCTCTGCTTGGTGTGTTTGCGTTTTTCCTGCCCGACACGCCACCAAAAAGCACCGGCAAAATGGATATTAAAGTCATGCTCGGCCTGGATGCGCTGATCCTGCTGCGCGATAAGAACTTCCTCGTCTTTTTCTTCTGTTCATTCCTGTTTGCGATGCCACTGGCGTTCTATTACATCTTTGCCAACGGTTATCTGACCGAAGTTGGCATGAAAAACGCCACTGGCTGGATGACGCTCGGCCAGTTCTCTGAAATCTTCTTTATGCTGGCATTGCCGTTTTTTACCAAACGCTTTGGTATCAAAAAGGTATTATTACTTGGTCTGGTCACCGCTGCGATCCGCTATGGCTTCTTTATTTACGGTAGTGCGGATGAATATTTCACCTACGCGTTACTGTTCCTCGGCATTTTGCTGCACGGCGTAAGTTACGATTTTTACTACGTTACCGCTTACATCTATGTCGATAAAAAAGCCCCCGTGCATATGCGTACCGCTGCGCAGGGGCTGATCACGCTCTGCTGCCAGGGCTTCGGCAGTTTGCTCGGCTATCGTCTTGGCGGTGTGATGATGGAAAAGATGTTCGCTTATCAGGAACCGGTAAACGGACTGACTTTCAACTGGGCCGGGATGTGGACTTTCGGCGCGGTGATGATTGCCATTATCGCCGTGCTGTTCATGATTTTTTTCCGCGAATCCGACAACGAAATTACGGCTATCAAGGTCGATGATCGCGATATTGCGTTGACACAAGGGGAAGTTAAATGAAAACAGAACGTATTCTCGGTGCTCTTTATGGGCAGGCGTTAGGGGATGCGATGGGGATGCCCTCCGAGCTTTGGCCGCGCAGTCGCGTCAAAGCACACTTTGGCTGGATTGACCGTTTTCTGCCTGGGCCAAAGGAGAATAACGCAGCCTGTTATTTTAACCGCGCCGAATTCACCGACGATACCTCGATGGCGCTGTGTCTGGCGGATGCGTTACTGGAACGTGAAGGCAAGATCGATCCGGATCTGATTGGGCGTAATATTCTCGACTGGGCGCTGCGTTTCGACGCCTTTAACAAAAACGTACTAGGTCCGACCTCGAAGATTGCGCTTAACGCCATTCGCGACGGTAAACCCGTTGCTGAACTGGAAAATAACGGCGTGACCAACGGCGCAGCGATGCGCGTCTCGCCATTAGGTTGTTTGCTTCCGGCGCACGATATTGACTCTTTTATTGATGATGTGGCGCTGGCCTCCAGCCCGACACATAAATCCGATCTGGCGGTTGCGGGGGCGGTAGTCATCGCATGGGCGATTTCTCGTGCCATTGACGGAGAAAGCTGGTCAGCGATTGTTGATTCACTGCCTTCAATTGCGCGACATGCTCAACAAAAACGCATCACTACCTTCAGCGCCTCACTGGCAGCACGTCTGGAGATTGCGCTGAAAATTGTGCGCAATGCCGATGGCACCGAATCCGCCAGCGAACAGCTTTACCAGGTCGTTGGCGCAGGTACCAGCACTATTGAGTCCGTTCCGTGCGCCATTGCGCTGGTTGAACTGGCACAAACCGACCCGAACCGTTGCGCCGTCCTGTGCGCTAACCTTGGCGGCGACACAGACACCATCGGTGCTATGGCGACGGCAATTTGTGGCGCGTTGCATGGCGTTAACGCTATCGATCCTGCGTTAAAGGCGGAACTGGATGCAGTAAATCAGCTTGATTTCAAGATCGGAAGAGCGTCGTGTAGGGAAA
>OCMD01000234.1_pt1 | contig 13155 bp, 6 predicted proteins | sample 1496061 | NCBI WGS metagenome assembly OCMD01 (sample SAMN01760939, study PRJEB22395) | human gut metagenome | reverse complement strand
GGGCCTTCAGCCCGTTCTTGAACCACATGCGAAAGTTCAGCAAATAATTGATAAACCGAATACCGTTCTGTTTCGGAAATCTTTGTTTTCCTGGTTTACTGAACGACCGTAGGGAGTGATAACTTCTTTAACTTCCCTTTAACTTCTTTAACTGCTTAAACTTCTTTAACTGTTTTAACTTCTGAATTTGCCTTAAACTTGAATCATCTAATATGCTAAACTTCAAGTTTTCTGCGTTAATATTTGTTTAAAAATCAGTCCTTTTTCGGTATCGTTAACTTCTTTTATCTGATAATTGTTTAACACAACATAAGACGGGATACCCTACCCCACTCGCTTTTCAAAGATTTCAGCGGTAAGAAAAGAGAAAAAATGGGACCCTAAAAAAATGGCACCTCTTTCGGAACCAAAAATAAACGCTTAAAATATGTAAAAACGGGCTAAATCCTTAAAATATGTTTATAAAAAGCGAAAAACACCCTTCACCACCCTTCACCCGTAACTATTTGACACACAAAACATTAAATAAAAAGGTGAAGGGTGAAGGTTTGAAAACTCTTTTTTATATATACGCGCGGCAAAGGAAAAAATCCGTTTTTTCATTTTTCTGACTTTCCGGTTTTTCCAAAAATCCTAAAAAAAGAATATATATATAAGATTTAAAATATACCCTTCACCCTTCACCCTTCACCTCGTCACCACAACACATATCCATCATCGTATTCCCAACATTTGTTTTCCTGGTTTATTCTTCGGAAATATCACACTATCTTTCGGAGAAATTTTCGTATTCTTCGGAGATATTCTGCTATCTTTCGGAGATATTTTCGTATTCTTCGGAGATATTTTGCTATCTTTCGGAGTAATTTTCGTATTATTGATTTCAGAGATAGTTATCATTCGACAAGTGGAAGAGCCAATTCGTTACCTCCCACCCCAAGCTAACCTCGTGACCATCAGAGCGAAAAATACAAGATTAACTTTATTTAACAAAAAAAACAACTGATTATGAAAAAATTACATTAAATTTGCAACCGTCTAACAGCTCCACTCCACTTGTAAGTGTACGCAAGATGATGATAGTCAAACTATCAAAACGATAGTCAAACTACCAAAAAACCAACGAGCTGAAGGACAAGAATATAAGTAAATCGTATTAATCAGATTAATCAGAAACAGAAAGTACAATTTAAACTTAAATAGATATGAAAGTATTCAATTCTAAGCTTGCTGCCATCGGTTTGGCGGCATTCGTATTCGCATCATGTAGTGACAGCAATAGCGATCCTACAGATGGTTCAAAGATCAACGTAGTTGACCGCACTACAATTACGCTTGCATCACAGAATGTAGATAACAGCCGTGTTGTAAACTACAAGAACACAACAGCTAAGGCAAGAAAGTTCTTCCTTAACACAAGAGTAGAAGACAGCTCTATTTTTCCTGTTTTCAAAGATGCTCCTAAAGAGGAAAACGCAAAGCCGCTCAACAACGCAGCTGACCTTACAAACAAGAACTATGCAATTACCAGCAATAAGAGCCTTAACTTCGCTGGTAAGACTATCGAGGGTGCTACTATCTTTGTACACGGAAACTCTACTTTCGAGTACGATAATACAACAAAGATGACCAACACTACCATCGTATTGCAGAGTAGCGCTACATTGAAATATACCGGCAATGGCGAAATGATAGCTAAAGGCAACACCGTATTCTGCACAGATGCCAAGAACAAGTTTGTTGCTACTGGTGACATCAACATCAATGGTGAACTTTACGCTAATTTTAAAGGCACTTCAAGCCAGGGCAAGGATTTGACAACAGGTCTTGGAGCTATCAAAGAAACTACTGCTGCAGAAAAGGCAAAGAGTATCACTCCTACTCAGAAGGTTACTTTCGGTGCTAATGCAAAGGCTTACATCAAGGGTTCTATCCGTGCCACAGTGTTGAACATCGAGAATGGTGCAAATATTTACACCACATCTAATATCTTCAGCAACGGTACTGTAAACATTAAAAGTCAGTTAGGCATAGAGGGCTTCCTGAAGGCTCAGGACCTCAACGTAGATGGCTACTTGGCCGCTGGCAAAAACTCTGCCATCAGAGTATTTGGTACTATGAACGTAAATGACGGTGCTTACATTTCTGCCAACTACATCAATGTCACAAACAACACGAAGGACGAAAAGGGAAAAATTGTCGCAGGCAACGCTACCCTCAACCTGAATAAGAATTGCTTGATTCGCTTAAGCAACAAGAACGTAATAAACGTCAACAACTTGGTAACAGACAACAGCAACCAGGGTCAGATTGAGTTGGCAGAAGACAACGCTGTAGCAGTAATCAAGGCTGATAAGTTCGAAAACAATGGCAATGAGAGAATCCTTTCATTCAAGACCAGTGGCAATAACTCATGTTTTCTGTTCCAGTTTACAAAGTGCTTCAATGGCTCTACAGAGTTGAATACATTCGAGGATCTTGCTATCCAGGCTACATATATCGACTATGACAAGACTACCCAGAACGATATGGTTGACTATAAGGATGAAAACAACACGCACTATGGTTATGAGTGGAAGGGTGATGCTTCACTGTTAGTCGCTAGCAAGAAGCTCGATTTGATTGCATCTTCAGAAGATCCTAGTGACGGTCAGTCTGCAACATGTATTCAGCCAGCGAACGGCTTGCTCTACGTTTCATACCATACTAACCATACTAATGGTAACGATGTAGCAGGTGGCAACATCGAGGTTGCCAGAATGACTGAAGGTAACAAAAAGTTGACTATCGAGCAAAGCAAGAAGGCTGACAGAATCGACTACAACCACCTGATTGTTGATGGAAACAAGCTTTACCTCGCTGGTAGCCAGCAGGGCAATGGCTCAGCAGAAGGAACAGCTGTCGGTGCTTTCATGGGTGAGATTGAACTTACTGGTTCAGGCATTAGCGACAATATGGTACTCAATGCTGTTGACAAGAAGAACAGCAAGATAGATGCCAACTGCGTTGCAGCATTCGGCACAGACCATGTATTAGCAACAACCAAAGGTTTCTACGTATTCGACAAAGATGGCAACGCTGACCTCTACGGTTCCTCTGTAGGCAAACACGTTGTTACAGTAAACAGCAAGCTCTATGCATTGACAGAGGATGGCACGTTGAACGTTTACAACAGTTCTAATATGGAAACTGCTGAGAAGACTTACCAAGTTGGTGCTGTTGAGCCAAAGGGTAACAAAGCAGTTGTAGCTGTTGACAATAATGGCGACATCTACGTCTGCAAGGGTAAGAACGGTGTAGCTAAGATTTCTGGTAGTACTGTAAATCAGGAGTTCTTTAAGTGCCCAACAATCTCTAACTCTGCTGATAAAAAGCATCCAGGAGAGGTAGAGGGTTGTGCCAACGGCATTGCAGTTGATGGCAGCTACGTATATTTGGCATGCGGTAGCTATGGTCTCGTTGTATTAGACAAGAGTACTGGCACAAAAATCTGCCACCGTAAGGCTCCTAAGGAAAAGTCAGCCAACTATGTAGCTGTTGATGGTGAGAATATCTATGTAGCATACGGTAAGAGCCGTATCCAGGTATTCAAGCTGACAACAACGAAAGAATAATAACTTTTTTGTTCTTCCCTCACTCTCACATTTGAGTGAGGGAGAACAAACCTTATTCCAAGCTTAACTAGCATATCAGAAACAAACTAGCTAAAGCTAACTTTAAGGTTATCCGCTAATTATCAATAAATAACAACGAAACAGAAAGCTAAAATGAAAGCATTTAATATCAAACTTGCAACATTCAGCTTTGCAGCATTGCTCCTCGCTTCTTGTAGTGATAGCAATAACGATAATGGAACAGAAGGATCATCAATCATGAATCCAAACATCGTTGGTAGCACCGTTGTTTCAACTACAGATGCACAGACACTTGCTACTCAGGTAACCAATTACAAAAAGAAAGCTGCAAGTACAACTAAGGCTACAAGAACAATTGATGCCAGCAATACTGATATTTTTGAGGGCGTAATTGATATGCCGGCAGAACCAGTTGTTCCTGCAGAAGCAATTGACTTGGTCTCAGATCCACAATGGACAGCATTATCTGGTAATGTTTTTAAAATTTCATCTGGAAACATAGCTCTTACCAATCAATTCCAGATGAGCAATACCGCAACCATCTACGTAGAAAGCGGAGCAACCCTTACCTATAATTATTGGGATGGTGGCTACAAAATCATCGTATTGAAGGGCGGAAAGCTGGTTGATTCATACGGAAATGCTACCAAGCTCTGTGACATAGACAACTATGGTACAATTGAGTTCTCACAGGACAGAATAGATATAAACCATACATTTAGAACATCAAAGAATTTGAATGTAGCTGGCAAATACCTTGCGATATCAGGCAAAGCCTATTTCGGCGGAAATGTCACTACGAAGGCTCTCTATCCAGGAGGCTCAACCACCAATATCAAAGGAGATTTGCAACTGGGAGAAAATGAAGGATTAAAACTAGATGCTGTAAATGAGGTGCCAACCAAGATGAATGTGGATGGAAAGATTACAGCAAAAAGACTGGAATTGACAAACGGTTCTATCCTCTACTCAGGATGTGGTGCAGTAATCAATGAGGAAGTGTACATCACCGACAATACAGCTTTACATGCCAAATACCTGAAGTGTTCAAAATTCACTCAGAATTCAGGAGCCAAACTCATCCTGTCTGACCAGAGTTACATCAATTGTTCTGGTGAATTTGCATCATATAACAACGATACCAGTTATAGCATTCTGGAAGGCGATGATGCCAAGGCGGTTATAAAGGCAGATAAGTTCTTTTTCAACAACGGTGCTCCACAGAATGATGATGCCGGTGAGGAATATTTCCTGGTAAAGATGTTCTCTACCCCAGGAAAAAACAACCCACAGATTGTAGCAGATGGAACATTCTATGTCAACGGGCAGAAAGCAAATGTAAGATTCACAGATGCCAATATGTTTGTTACAAACGGAGTAACCAAGAACGAGGTGGTTATCAACCCAACAACAGATTGCGGTAATCCTGGATGGACAAATCCAAATCCAAAACCATCTCCAGAACCGGAGCCAGAACCAAATCCTACTCCAACACCAAAACCAGAGCCAACACCAAATCCTAAACCAGGTTTGGATCTGATTACAACTGTGGAACCGGAACATACACATAATATTTCTGCAACAGGTATCATGCCTCTGAACGGTTATCTCTACATGTCATACCACACCAACCAAAACCAGAAAGATAATGCAGATTATTCGCATGGTGGATGTATTGAAGTGATGTCACCAGTTAAAGATGACCAGGCTGAGCTGAAACAGTATATTTACGATTCGGCAAGAGATCTCGACTTCAACCATATCCTGGCAACCAAGCTGAACAGCGACGAATATAAAATCTTCCTGCCAGGAAGTTCAAACAAGAAGGGTGCTATGCTGGCATACATGGATATCAGAAAAGATCACATGCTGGCTGATGAATCGATGGAAATAACCAGCAAGGAAGGCGACGAAGTGACCATCAAGCAACCATTGAACTATATACAATTGAAACCTGCAACAGGAGACTATAAGGGTTACGATGAAAACTGCGTGGTATATAACGACAACACCAACCACCTGATTGTTGCAACAACCGAGGGGTATACTGTATATGACGCAACCACAATGAACGAGGTTGAGACATATAGCAAACCAGGAAAGGCAAAGCATTTGGCTATTGGTAACGGTAAGATTGTTGGTCTTTATCTGAATGAGAGAAACAAAGATACCAAGATAGGTATCCCCGCTACGATTGAAATCATAAACGAGAAGACAGAGGACTTCAACGACACCAAGACATTCGACACCAACGTCAAGATAGAGCCTAATGATGGCAAGAATGTAATTGCTGTTAAAGACAACAAGATTTATGCTTGCCTCAGTTCTGCCGGTCTCTATGTTTATGATATGAATGGCAACGAGCAATGGCACTACCAGATGCCGTCTCCAAAGAATAAAGAAGGAAAATGGAAGGCTCTCTGCAATGGATGTTTCGTTGACAACAACTATGTATATCTGGCATACGGCTCTTACGGAATTGTTGTAATCGACAAGAATACACATAAAGTAATTGCACATAGAGCCGTTGAGAAATCAGCCAACTATATCACGGTTTATGATGGATACATCTATGTTGCATACGGACGAAGCCGCATGCAGGTATTCAAATTGAACCTAGGCAAATAGTCAAAGAATGATTGCTCAAAAGGCAATAAGAAATAAAATAAGAAACACGAGATGAATGCAGCTGCAACAGCTCGCAGCTGCATTCATCGTGTTTAATAACTCATTATGAAGCGAAAAATAATACGATACTCAACAACAGTTCTGCTACTTCTCATGACAGCACAAAGCACTATGGCTCAGACGAAAGGCAAAAAGCCGAAAAGTTTCAGCCCTAAGATGCTCGTATATGAGAATCTGAAGAACGATAATGTACTGAGACACTTCAAACAGCGCTTCGCTCAACTCGACACTCTCATCAAAAACCCTATATGGGTGAAAGCTCCAGTCATACAGCTGGGACTCAATAATCAGCATCACGCTGATATCAATAAGACCGACTCTCTGTTCTGGTCGAAAACTGCACATGAGCACTTAGCGCTCAACAGACACAACGGTCTGGAAGTGACCGGACAGGTTTATGCCCGACCTGACGCGTACTTCGATTCTGATGAAGACGACGCAAAAGAGGTATCAAAATATAAGATGAAGGTTCAAGCCGAACTGGGTTGGAACATCATCAACTCGAAGTTCTACCAAGGCAAGGAGAAAAGAACGAAGATTGCTCTTGCCAATGAACTCGACCGCTTGCAAATAAAAAAGCGCCAAACTGCAGACATATATGAAAAGGCAGCCGATGAGCTGACCGAACAATATAATTTCTATATCGGTACTGTCATAGCACACAGACTGGACAACCTCGACATCATGAACGAAGCGTACCAGTTTATGCTGGAAAAAGACCGAATCAGCAACGACAAGATGCTGAAAGTGATGAACGATAAGTTGGAGGCTGAATATGACATCTCCGTGCTCTGCACAGACAGAGATATCAGCAACAAGCCTATCTACCGCATCAAACCAACCAAGATTGTGGTAGACACAACAGCCCTCTGGAACCATCTGAACCAGGAAAGTCTGGATGCACGCATCATGATGGTGAAAGAACAGATTGCTGACAACGACAGCAAGCTGACCAACTATTTAAGCACTACCCGACTCACACCATTCGCAAGATGGTCGAGTTACTGGCAGAGCAACAACAAGATTTCGAACAATGCCGACGTGGGCGTGAGATTCACCATTCCTATCTGGAACGAAACACCACGCAAACGACAGGCACTGGAGACCCAGAAGGAAATCATACGCAGCAGCCGCGGTACCGATGTGAAGGAAATAAAACAATCGGTAGGCATCCTGCTCAAGAAGATAGACAACCTGAACAAGGCTATAGCCACCGAGGCTTTCCATATAGACCAGACCGGCAAATATATCGAAATGCGGCGGTTTGCCTACCAGAACCAGAAGCAGGGATACAACTATCTGATGCGTATGGACGAATATACGGGACTCCTGGAAAGTATGGAGCGAATGTATAAACTGATGCAGAACCGCGCCCTCGCTATCATCAATATCGAGAAAGCCGTGAGCATCTATGACAACAATAATATCTTCAAAGAAATAGAACTTTGAATGTAAGGAAACTAGAATATGAATGAATTCCAATATAATGGCACGCCACAAGAACAGGCGATGGCAGACTTGCTGAAGACGCAGAGTCACCGCCTAGCCAGACAGCAGATCATCTTTGCTCTGATCTTCCTGCTGGTTATCGTGCTTGCCGCCTACTATATTGTCACTCGTATGATATGGGCAACCTTCGATGGTTATATAACCCTCGATGAAAACCATATCAGTGCCGTTGACGACATCTATATCCTTAAGGTGAACAAAGAAATGGGTGAAGTGGTGCATAAGGGAGATACGCTCTACTCTTATGTACTGCTAGGTAACATTGTGAACCAATACGACCCGAACATTCTGCCTTCAGCCGTAAAGGAGACTCACGACATGGAGGTACAGGCTAAACTCGCCCAGCAGGAGATTCCGGTGCTGCGTACCCGACTTGTCGAACTGAGAAAACAGAAAGCATCTGAAAGTTCGGACATCTACTACGGTCTTACCGACAACACCAAGCGAAATGCACTGGATGCCGAGATTGCCGAGGTAGAAGAGGAATTGAGAAAGCAGGCTAACAAGGTGGAAATCTACGCACAGGCAAAGAACACCACCTATAACTTCATGAGCCGCAGAGGAGCCGGCAGAGCAAATGCTTCCATGCCTTACTCCAACACCAGCATCTACAACCCGGGACTGATACACTACTGCTGTGCACCAGCCGATGCCTACATCACAAAAATCAATGTGAGCGACAAAACCCTGGTGTTCAAAAGCGAGGAGGTGATGGTTATCCAGCATACCGACTATGCAGACTGCCATCTGGGCGTAATCGCATATGTACCCAACGACATGGTGAAGTATATGGAAAGCCCTGACGATGCAGACATCATCATCAACAAAGACCTGGAACTGCAGGCTAAGTTGCAGATGGTAGGTCTGAGAGTAGAGGAAATACCAAAGCATCTGCAGAGTAACTTCTCGCATGATGCCAACGCAGTGGTTGCCGTCTTCACCCTGAACCCGAACCAGAGAGTACCGGCATGGGTAATGAGCAACAAACTGCCGGTAAGAATAAGAGTGAACAAGATTGGTGCCATGCTCGATCCGAAGCCACTACCGATGTACACCGTCCCAGTGGGCAAGAACGAAAACGTGAAGCGAAGCAACATGATTTCGAGCGACACCAATAATCATCAAGATAAAACGAAATAAAGAATGATTGGACTTAGAAGAAACAAACGTGGAGATATGGTGCTCACCATCGATAGCTATATAGATATCGACTCGACACCGGACATCCAGCCCGACTACTTCGATTGTATTTACATCAATACGAAGAGTGAGCGTGCGTTCCATGCTATACTGTATGGAGCCAGTCCAATCTTATCGTGGAAATGTAGCTACAAACCGATATTCGTCAATACGGCGTTATCGGGAAAGGAACAGATCATCGACTATATCATAGATGCCTATGTGAGCGACATGAACAATGAAAAGGTATACGAGATCATTGACAGAATCAAGATGGCAAGACAGAAGTTTGGCGTAAAAAGCGAAACAAGCCGTCCTACACAGCCTAACCAGCTCTTTGCCAATATTCTGAGATACCTGCTCTCAAGAGACCAGCGAATCATGGGACACCGACTGCTGGAGAAATCATCTTTGGGATATATCAACCCAATCTTCGAGCACTATCACAGTATGGGTCTCTTCCATCTCAACGAGATGTTCATGTTCATCGACTCTATGTTGGAGTTCGGAGCACTGCGCATTCACCGCTTCCTGCTCAAGGAGCACCTCTGCCCTAAGTGCAACCACTCTCACCTACTCTATACGGAGTGCTGTCCGAAGTGCGGAAGTTCGAACCTGAAGATTCAGAACATCATCCACCACTTCAGTTGCGCCAACGTATCGCCGGAAAGCAGCTATAATGTGGGCGGTATGCTCATCTGTCCGAAGTGTCACAAGAAACTGCGCCACATCGGTGTTGACTATGACAGACCAGCCGTGGTATATACCTGCAACGACTGCGAGAACTCGTTTACCTCGCCTATCACCAAGTCAACCTGCTGCTACTGCCAGAGCACCTTTCCGGTAAATGCCCTGGTGCCGCGAGACGTAGTGGACTACGAGATAACGGAAGAAGGAATCAGAACGCTGACCAGCGGCAACATCATGTTCAACAACATGGTGAACATCTATGATAACTTCATGGAATATTACCTGCTGATAAACCGACTGCGACGCCAGCTGATGGAAACCTACCGCAAGGATGAACTCTCGGTTATGGTAGGCAAGATATGGATTATAGATGAAAACAAGGATACCGTAAAGATAAAGGAAAGCATACAGGGCAAGCTCTGTAGAATCTTCTCCAATCACAAGGTGTCTTACAACAACAATATCTTCTACGTATCCTCTACCATCTATGAGCAGGGAGAAACGGTGGAAGAAGCCCAGCAGAAACTGAGCAAGGAGATGTCGATAGCCATCAGAAAGCTGGCCAACTCGATAGGACCGGACGAGATTATCTGCAGCATGCTGGAAACCAAGGCGAAGACCATCGCCAACAACTATGACGAGTTCTTCAACAAACTGCAATATGTGGATATGACTCCAGATGACTACTGCCGCTACTCAGAGGAACCTCTGATGAAGGAAGAAGAGAAATTGGTGCAGCCGCAGGAAGAGCTGCTTGATACGGAGCCGAAGGAAGATGAAAACGACAAGATACAGAAGCGCATCGTGCTCTACAAGAAACTCGTTGCCATCCTTGTCACCATCGCAGGTATACTCATAATCATGGCCCTCTTGGCGCTCACCGTGCTGAGATAAGCCATCAAGAAGAAAGGGAAAAGCGTATGTTTAGCATAGCAGAACATCTGAACGATTTCTTCGACTGGATCAGCACGCTATCGTTTAGCAGTATCGTGAATACCTACTGGTTTCTCTTCTTCATCGAGATGCCAAGATATTATATCCTGGAATATCTCGTAATCGGAAACCGACTGATGAAGAGAAACCAGATAGATAAAGAGAAAGAATATGCCAAGTACTTCCTGTACCGCGAGAATCCACTCGTAAGCATCCTCGTACCGGGAAAGAACGAAGGCAAACATATATTCAAAATGGTGAACTCACTGGCTGAGCAAACCTACCGGAACTACGAAATCATAGTGGTAGACGACGGAAGCGATGATGACACCAAACTGATTTGTAACGACCTCTACCGAGCCGGGTATATCACCCACTATCTGAGGTTGGAAACAAGAGGCGGTAAAGCAGCAGCCAGCAACTATGGAGCCCAGATGGCAAGAGGAAAATATATCGTATGCCTGGATGCCGACTCTTCTCTAGACCGTGATGCACTGGAGAAGATTCTACTCCCCTTCTACATCGACGGAATGGTAAAGGGCGTAGGAGGATGTGTGAAAGTGCGCAACTACAAGGAAACCATCTGCTCATCGCTGCAGGCTTTCGAATACCTGAAGCGAATACAGGTGGGACGTATCGTAACCAGCGAACTGGGTATCTACCACATCATCTCGGGAGCATTCGGAGCCTTCGAAAGAAAGACGCTGAAGGAAGTGGGCTATTGGGACATAGGACCGGGACTGGACGGTGACCTGACACAGAAGATCCGTAAAGCCGGATATAAAGTGAAATTTGCCGAAGATGCCATCTGTATGACCAATGTTCCTACCAAATGGTATAAGCTGTATCATCAGCGCATCAGATGGTCGCGCTCGCTCGTGAGATTCCGTCTCCGCAAGCATGCCGACATTCTGTTGCCTACAAAGAACTGGAGTATCCTTAACTGGTTATCTAATATGGAGAGTGTGGTTTTCGACTGCTTCCTCAATTTTCTGTGGTTGTGGTATATCATCAAGCTCGCCATCACGTTTAACACGCACATCATTGAAGTGCTGGCACTGGGCTACTTTATCAGAGTATGCTTCTCACAGCTTGCCTTCATCCTGGTGCTGATGGTTTCAGAAAGAAAGAAAGACGTGTGGTTCCTTTACAGATACCTGCCACTGATGTCGCCTTATACAGGTTATTTCCTGCGTATCGCCCGCCTGTCGGCTCATCTGCAAGAGATCTTCTTCCGACGTTCTTACAAGGACGCATGGAACCCTGAGAAGACTTCGCGCTATGCTCAGCTCGAAGGAATCTAAAAGATCCGAGTTACTTGCTGTAACGTACATACAGCAGGGAGCTCCCAATAAAAGAAATAACATTATAAAACATAAACAGAATATAGTATATGATAAGCAAGTCTTTTGAGTTTAAGATTGGAGTAATAGGATTGGGGTATGTAGGTACTCCACTAGCATGCTTATTCTCAAAGAAATACGATACATGGGGATATGACATCAAAGCAGGAAAGGTAGCCAAGTTAGCCAAAAGTACAATGACAGACAACAAAACTGTATGCAAGGCATTGGAACAGGGGCTGAAACTGACCAGCAATATTGATGACCTGAAGAAGTGTAATGTGTATATCATAGCTGTACCGACACCGGTGAACAAATCGAACAAGCCAGACATCAGTTGCGTGCGAAATGCTACAGCTGAGGTTGGCAGGATTCTGAAAGAAGGTGATATCGTAGTCTACGAGAGTACCGTTTACCCAGGTCTGACAGAAGAGGTCTGCGCTCCATTGCTGGCATCTACATCAGGATTGAAATTGAACCAGAGTTTCTTTGTAGGCTTCTCGCCAGAGCGTATCAACCCGGGCGATACTGTTCATACCATCGAGAACATCGTGAAGGTTACCAGCGGTTCTACACCCGAAGCAGCAGCTATCATCGACAGCCTCTATGCTTCAGTACTTACCCATGGCACCTACAAGGCGAAGAGTATCAAAATAGCAGAGGCATGTAAACTGATGGAGAACTGCCAGAGAGACATACAGATAGCCTTCTTCAACGAGATGGAAAAGATTTTCGACAAGATGAACATCAACATCGAAGACGTAACGGCGGCAGCAAGCACAAAATGGAACTTCGTGCCAGCTACTCCAGGACTCGTTGGCGGCCACTGCATCGCGGTAGACCCATACTACCTGATTAACAAGGCACAGGAGGTTGACGTGGTACCATCGCTGCTCTCTACAGCCCGCGAGGTTAACGAGCAGATGGCGGTATGGATGGCAGGAAAGATAAAGAATGCATCTGAAAGCAGAAAGTTCAAGGCTCCGGAGACTAACGTGCTGATTCTCGGCTTCTCGTTCAAGCCAGACAGCGATGATATCAGAAACACAAAAGTAGCCGATCTCTATATCAACCTGGTAGGAGCAGGTTACAAAACCACACTCTACGATCCATTGGTAGATGTAAAGGAAGTAAAAGAAGAATATAACATCAAGGTGACAGATGATCCTAAAGTTCTG
>OCMD01000226.1_pt1 | contig 13306 bp, 10 predicted proteins | sample 1496061 | NCBI WGS metagenome assembly OCMD01 (sample SAMN01760939, study PRJEB22395) | human gut metagenome | reverse complement strand
TTCTGTAGGAGGAGACAAGTTTGAGCTGTGGAAAAGTTATTATACTTATGGTGGACTACCAGGTATATTGGAATTGGATAGTGATAAGAAGAAAGCTGCATACCTCCGATCTTTACACGAAACAGTGTATCTCAAAGATATAATAGAGAGGAACAACTTGAAGAACAGCGAAGAATTCATGGAGTTGATGCGTGTGATGGCTTCATGTATAGGTTCTCCGTGCAATCCTAGTAAGTTGGAAAATACATTCAAAAGTGTAAAGAATGAAACCCTTGACAGAAAAACCATATCCAAATATCTTTCCTACATGGAAGATGCTTTTCTTATAGAGAAGTCAATGCGATATGACATAAAGGGCAGAAAATATATAGGTACACTTTCGAAATACTATTTTCAAGACATCGGATTACGCAATGCCTTACTGAATTTTAGACAAGTGGAAGAGAATCATATCATGGAAAACGTCATATACAATGAGCTTCGTTTACGAGGCTTTTGCGTTGATGTGGGTATGGTAGAGGCAAGGACTGCAAAAGAACGCAAACAACTGGAAGTGGATTTCGTTGCAAATATGGCAGACCGTAGATATTATATCCAATCAGCATTTGCAATGCCTGATGATGCAAAAAGAGAGCAAGAATGCGCTTCATTAAAAAGAATCGACGATTCCTTTAAGAAGATAATCATAATGCGCGATGACATAAAACCATATCATGACAACAATGGCTTTTATATTGTCGGGTTAATGGATTTCTTGCTAAAGCCAGATTTGATGGAACAATTATAGAAATCGGAGAAAGAATCCATTCGTCATGAGTGGACTCTTTCTTTTGAAAATCATAGCTTACCTATTATTACATGGTTGGGTACCTTACATTCCCCAACTTTTTGTGGAATGTTTCCACAATCTTTCCCCATTTTCCACACCATCCATTCTTAGCACAGAAGACATAAATGTCTGATAATCAACACACATTATTTTTACCCATCTTTTTGGCACGCAGATTGTGACTATGAATAGCGGGTTCGACAACGAATCCACATAGAAAGTAAGTAAGTAACATTAAATAGTAACAATTAAAAAAATATACGATTATGAAGAAGTTTATGTTTGCAGCTATCGCAGCTATGGTAATGGTTTCAGTAAGCAATGTTTTTGCATCAAGCAGAATGGTAAGTAACGCAGAGGTAGCACCAGTTGATACCATGGTTCCAGATGCTCCTTCAGATACATTGGCAACAGGTACTTCTATCAAGCCACAGGCTACCACTGAGGATTCTATCCAGCAGGAGACAACTCTGCAACAGGAGACTACAGAGACAGAGCAGCAGGCAAATGCTGAATAAGAATTCACAAGAAAGTTCTATTAAGTTCAATTGAGTTTATTTTGCAATCGACATATAAGAAAAGCGTAAAATCCTGCTGGCTGTAATACCAGCAGGATTCTGCGTTATTATTACGCATTGATAAATTTTTGTGTTAAATTCGTAAAAAATACTTGGAAGATAACTGAAAAATGATTACCTTTGTATTAATTAATGTAAGAATGAGTTTTATGCATATACTGAATGAACAGACACGAGAAACATTAAGTCGGAAGTTAGGAAAAACTTACGATGAGATATTGCAGATGAGTGCGGAAGAGTTAGATGCACTTGTCGAGGCTCGTATTGGCAAAAAACTAACTCCAGCATTCTCTCTCAAAAACATGGTTAATAGAGGGTCTGTCTATTTGTTTTTCAAACGTTTAGTTTCAAAAAATGATATAGACAAACGTTTAGCACGAATTTAAAATGGATAATAGCAAGCAAATTATAGCACTATATGACGACTACAATACGATTATCAAACCGCTTATTGCAGAAGTAGAAGCGAGGACAGAACAGTTCCCGTTACCATTATTTAATGAAATACGTGCATTGCATGACCATATTGCCCGATGCTACTTTAAAGATATAACTCCAGAGCAAAGAAATATCGAAATTCATAAAGCAGAACGTCATGTACTTAGAATTATACTTGACTGCTATAAGTGTTTAAACTTATCTATTCACGATTCGGTTTTATTATTTGAAAAACAAACAAGACATGTGGATTTGACTGTGCTGCAAAACGGCACTTTTTATCCAAAATATAAATCTCTACGCTCTGATGCAGTAAGAGCTGTACGTAAAGCTAAGATTTTAGAAAGTATCAATACTAGCGAAGCGTTAGATATCTATCAGCAGGCCTACAATAAATATAGCGAATTGGAACTTCTCATGGATACAACAGCTCCCGATGTTCACTGGGCTCGTGTACATTTTACAGTAAGACGTGCTTTACAAGTCTTACTATGGATTTTAAGTGCTGTTGCATCAGGAATCATCTCCATAGTATTGGCTGATTTATTCTAGAGTTATTGATATGAGTACAACTATAGAAACTAAATCAACAAACGAACTTTTTGATGGCGCTGTACTGAACACACCGATACAGCGCTATTATATGTTATGGACAGCAGAGATGAAATTCTCATCGGAGCATTGCATATAAATTCTGCACCTTATCATGGAGCATAGAAGCATAGAGAAGACCATCTTCCATTCGTCAGTAATATGGCATATTCCAAATTTAGCACCCAGGATAGTCCCTGCTACATTATTAGCCACATTGTCCTTCATAAGCCCTACCACCGAAGTTCTCATGACGGCTCCATTAGCTGCAGCTTTTTTCTTTCCCATCTTCCAGATAATCTCTGCAGCCTTCTGTGGATTCGAAGTATAGTCACCAAGAGCCATTACATTATAAGTATGCCGGCCAATTCCCATGCCTCCGTTCATCATCCATTCCTTAAACCTTCTGGCAATATCAAGAATATCTACCTTTTGACAAGCCACAAAGGAATCTAAGATGCATAGCATCATGTCGGTATCATCAGTCCAATCGCCTCTTTGCCAACGACGACGATGATCATCCTGCACGATTTGTGAATAGTCCTCTATCCCATTAGGATAAAAACGATTCACCTCTTGCTTGGACATAAACTCAGTGCTCAGCCCCAAGGCATCTCCTACAGCTTGCCCAAAGATGGTGCCAAGGTATCTTTCTTTTATAGTTTCATTTTCCATATTTTTTCTATTCATACAACCAACAAATCGTAAAGTCATCCATATCTGGCAATAGTGCAGTACCGATTACACAGCTCCGCTTTTTTAACGACAACACATATTCCCTTTTATGCTCCTTCAGATACTTTTAGTCTAAGCCAAGAAGGGAAAATTTTCCAAAGCGATATCCCATTTCGAGTTCGACTAAACGTTTAAAAGTTCAACTAAGTTAGATTTCATCATTAGCAACTGATTTTCTGAGTATTACAACAAAGAAGTAAGCTAAAGATTGACTAACTTCGACTAAAAATTCGGCAAAGTTTGACTAACTTCGACTAAGTTCGACTAAACATCGTCTAAAACCCACCTCTTTCCAACAGTTAATTTTATGATTCCTTTTTTCTTAAGCGTAGAGAGGTAAATACCATCATGATACCCATCCTCCTGCCCCTGATCATATCCTGCATCATAGTATGGATTGACGCTAAGACCAAGGCCAAGGGCATCTCCTATGGCTTGCCCATATATTGTTCCTTTAATTTTATCTATTATATTTTCCATAACTCATTCTTATATAATTGAATCATCTTGTTCATGTCCTTCGTATTCGCTTTTGTATGAGTCACTTTTCTTTTCATAGGCTTTATCTCGCCCCAAGATTCTCGAGAAATCCATATTTTGCGAAAAGCCTCCTTTTACGACATTGGTAGAGTTGCGTTCCTTGCCATAGAACGTCCATATTGTATCATACTCTATAGGCAAGATACCTCACCCTCCTCGTCAATAAGTCCCCATTTGCTTTCGTTTATTCCATTTGTTACGCCTCCTATTTTTACTCTTGCAAGTCCATTGTCAAATCCATCAATCCAATTGTATTTACCAAACGGAACAACAACAGAACCATCTATACGTAACACCCCGTATTGGGATTCTTTATTCTGTACTGTATATAGCTCCTTATTTTCTATTGCAGGTATATGAGGGCGAAAGGATCGTTAAATAGCTCATCACCAAAACGAGAAATTAATTCTTGTTTAAGATTGTATGGTAATTTATTACAATTAACAAATGCCCAATCTCCTATGTTAGTAACACTATCTGAGATGACTATGTTGGACAGAGAACTACAATCTCTAAATGCATTACTACCAATACTTGTCACACTATCAGGGACAACAATATCACTCAAAGAAGCGCAACCTTCAAATGCATAGTCTCCAATACTTGTCACACTATCAGGGATGACGATGTTAGACAGAGAACTACAATCTCTAAATGCATTACTACCAATACTTGTCACACTATCAGGAAGAACAATATTGGTCAAAGAAGAGCAACCATAAAATGCCCCATCCCCAATGCTAGTCACACTATCAGGGATGATGATGTTGGACAGAGAACGACAACCAGAAAATGCACTATCACCAATTCTCTTCACATTAGAAAAGATAATATATGATTCTATTTTTTGATTTCTGAAAGAAATAATTTCACTTTTGTCCTTATTGAACAATATATCACACTCATGGACGAAATTGGGGGACAAGCAGTCTAACTTACCATTCCATTCTGAAAACGGATTTCCGTTTAAGCAAATTACATTTACAGGAATGGATATATATTTTAATGAGAGACAACCACTAAAAACACCATTTCCAATGCTAGTTACACTATCTGGGATGACTATGTTGGACAGAGAACTACAATTTTTAAATGCATTACTACCAATACTTGTCACATTATTAGGGATGACGATGTTGGACAAAGAAGTGCAACCTTCAAATACATAGTCTCCAATACTTGTCACACTATCAGGGATGACAATATTGGACAGAGAACGACAACCAGAAAATGCAATATCTCCAATACTAGTCACACTATCAGGAATGACTATGTTAGTCAAGGAGCTACAACCATAAAATGTACCATCTCCAATGCTAGTCACACTATTTGAAATCACTATATGGGACAGTGCATTAGAATCCATAAATGCCAAATCACCAATACTCGTCACACTATTTGGGATGATTATCTTGAACAGCAATATACAACCTGAAAATGCGCCCTCCCCAATGCTAGTGACACTATTTGGAACTATTATGCTAGTCAGAAAATTACACATTGAAAAAGCACTATCACATATTATCTTTGTACCCTCTTTAAAAGAAAAATCTCCTTTTAAATCTGATGGGGCTTTCAACAACTTTCTTCCATCTTTGCTATATTTCACACCCCATTCATCAATAAAAGCCTCCTTTAACTCTTCCTCTGTAGCTTTGGTTGATAAGTCTTCAATAGTTTGAGGCAGGAGAGGCTTTTCACTAATAAACAATTTGAAAGAACATAATGAAAGTTCCTTTCTCGCCAAGGCGAGCATGAAAAGAGAGTAAAGTGTACAGAAGTCTTTATCGCACATCAATTCCTGCAAGGCAGATATAACCTTGCTATTTGATGGATTACGACAATCATTTTCTGAGAAGAGAAGCCTGTCTGATGCACCATAGATATCTAACAAAGTAGAATTCATAGATATAGCCTTCAATGACAAGGCGATGCTTGCCAAAGAAAAATCATCTATTGTTTCATCGAAATCATCCACAGTACGCAATGGATGACAGAAATCCTTGGTACCGACAGTAGGAGATTTACTGCCTTTCATCGCAGGCACAAACATTCCATCATAATCCACCAATACAAGAGAACCATCGGGACGGATAATGATATTGTCTGGCTTGATATCACCATGAGCAAAAGATTGAGTACGGAGCCAAGCTGCCATTTTGCCAAAGCGATAACAAAGCATTGACATGGCTGATTGATTGTGATAGTTTGCCGCAATGTAAACTTCCATCGTTTCACCATCTACCCAATCCATCAACAATACAGGAAATTCATTCTCCTCGCATTGACTGTCCACGAAGAGTTCCTTCTCCATATACTTTACAGAAGTAATATATAGAGAATCAACCATACCCAATTCATCTGCAATCTGGCGATAGGCATCAGCTCGCCCTTCCTGTTCTTCCGTAAAACATTTGAGGGCATAATATTTCCCGGTACTCTTGTCCAGCATCTTAAACACCACGGCAAAAGCACCACTACTGCGATATGGCTCTCCGTGATTATCTAGTACGGGAGACAGGTAAGCCAACTTATCAAGATTATCGCCAGCATCTTGAATGGCCTTTACATATTCTGATATCAATGGATACTGCATATTGTATACTGTTGTTTAATTCTTTATCTACGGCTGTTTTTTCAGACTTATCATATAATTCCATCACTTTTTCGGCAGGCATATTCTCTACCAACACCCCATTCCTAACACTAGGCTATCTCATGAATAATACGATAATGCTCCCCAAAATAACTGCCAAGACAACATTGATAATCAAGCTATAATTCAGTTTGGTCTCTATTTTATTCAATGAATTATTGAAAGAGTCTGTAGCCTCTGAAAGTTTTTGCGAAGCAGAATTGGCTGACTCAACAACGGATTTGCAATCTTTATCAAAATCTTCAACTTTCTGCTTATAATCCGTCCCAACAGCGGCAATAAGTTCTTCAACTTTTGCAGTTATCTTTTTAAGTTGAGCAACATATTCTGATGCAGAATCGTGTAATCCATCATACGATTCTATTGTCTTTTCTACTTGCTTTCGAGCTGAATCTAAATTTTTTAGACTTTGTTCCAACTCCTTTAGGGAGTCATTAATTCTCTGATCAATCATAATTCTGTATATTTTTTACTAATATTAATCAATTCATTTACATGTTCCTCCAATTGAATAGCCAACTGGATTTTATCTATGTATTCTTTATCTTTCAAAGCAGCATGCTTTACAAGAAGTTGAGTAAACTCATCTATCAAGGTGGAGTTGCCATCACTTAAATATTGTATATATACTGCTTTATAATCATTGTAAAGTTCTTCCTCTAACATCTCGTTTGCCTCTAATCCAAGATATAGAATGCAGAATACATTGAGAAGGTTTAAAACAGGATTCATTTCTGCTATAGCTCGACGTATCAAACGAACAGCACCCTGCAGATGCTTTATATTGTCCATTTGCGAATCGTTGTTAACGATCTCAGAATCTACAACCCTCATGTATTTTCTCACCAGATCAAAACTTGTAATTTCATCTTCAGAATGGACATCATGATTAGTATCATCCTTCAATGAGAAAGGAACATCTTGCTGTAATTTTGAATCGTATGTAACAAATCCTTCACGTGCATATTTAGAATTGAAGTAGTAATAAATGAAGTCTTTTAGTTCCTCATTTGTTTCCTTCCAATCTTGTTTCGAACTAATAGCCATGTTACAGAACTGTTCCATATCGAGGATTCCTCTTGCTCGCTTATCAGCAATACTCTTATAAATAAAAGATGTAAGATGCTTCAAGCAAGCCATGATTACTCCTTCGGTATTGGCAAGCGCTTTTACCTCTGTCATCATACTTTCTACCCTTTCGGCGGAATAATACTTGCGATAGTATAGTCTGAGATGTTCATAATATTCTGACTCATCTTGGCAAATTGTCGTGATACGGAAAGTTCGTTTTGAATAGTCTTCTGTAAAATCATCAATTAGACCTATAACGCACATTCTATAAATAGCCTTCTGTATGGCATCCTTATAAACAGCAGAACCATAATCACGGATATAGCTATATCCACGACTATTTTTTAAATTTTTGGCATTATATGTATTGAATACAGGCATATTTTTTGCGGAAAGATACTGATTATATCCATCAAGAACTTTCTCATCTTCTTCGTATGATATATAATAAGTTAATATTTGTCCCTTTTCATATCGGTTTATAAATTTGACAATGCCTTGTGAATTTGCAATACACGGCTTGTCTATGTCATAAAACTCCTCATTACTAATCTTTACTTGTAAATTATTCATAAGTAGTTCCATGACAAACAATTCAAACTCTTCACCAAGAAAGTTGCTATCATAGAAGAATTTATTGTTCGTGTAATCTGCAGAAAATTCTTGCCATTTATCAGTCTTTACATTTTTTACCCAAAATTTCCTCGGAGAATACATAATTGTAGCTAATGCCATCTTCTTATCACGCCCAGCACGTCCAGCCTCTTGCACAAAAGACTCTAATGAGCTTGGATAATTCAAATGAAATGTCATTCGTACGTTAGACTTGTCTATACCCATTCCGAAAGCCTTTGTAGCAACCATTATGTTAGTTCTACCTTTGAGAAAAGAATCTTGACAGGCCGTATCATCGCCACCTTTATATGTTGAAATGCTTCTTAACCCACGATTACGAAGAATGGTTTCTACAGTTGGAACGCTGTTATACACATTTGCTTTATATTCCCTATTAGCCCGCAAGCAGAATACTATACCTGCAGTATCAGTATAGGTACGATTATACCAATCCGACTCTACGCCAACACTAAGGTCTGTATGATATATATAACTAACCTTATCGAAGTCCATTAAATTCTCTCGCTCTATAAAACGTTTTTTGATAGTCTCAACTGCATCTTCGTTTTGTATTTCAACTATCTTTCGAGTAGCATCGTCAATAACTTCCAACAAGGTGTTTTCCTTAAGACAATCAACCTCCTTCGATTTTTGAATGTCTTTTGCATCAACCTCATAAACATTATATTGAAGCTCTAGACGATTCGTGTTTTCATACCTAACAGTTGCATCATCCTCTAAAGAATATGCTTTCGGACCAGACAATTCACGTTCTACATCAGCAAGGACATCAAATGATGCCGTTGCAGTAAGGCCAAACAAAGATATATGATTATCTTCTCCTTCCACTTCTTTTGGAAGTACATAATTGAATAAGTTTCTGCCAAGATGAAGGTATGCAAGTCGAAAATCATGTCCCCATTCAGAGACACAATGCACCTCGTCTATTACACCATAAGCGAAATAGACACCTGATTCTCGCATAGAACGCAAAACCTCTCGGAAGCGATAAATACTCAAACGTTCTGGAGACAAGAACATTATTTGAACTTGCGAACCCGTCAATGCAAGTTCACGTTTTCTGCCTTCCTCATAATTCTTAGTGATATCACTATTGATGTATGATATACAGTCTATGCCAATATTTAACAATCCATCATATTGGTCTTTCATCAAACCTTTCAATGGATCCACAACAAGTGTAACCGATGGTTGCAACATAGCCGCAAGCTGATAAGTCAAAGACTTACCACCTCCTGTTGGGAGCAAACCAATTACGCTTTTTAATTGGAGTGCTCTATTTAATATAGGTAATTGCCCTGGACGGAAATTTTCTTTCCTAAAGACGAGGTTTAGGAAATACCTAAGCTTTGAGCAACTATCTTCTATTTTATGATATATACCTTGACTATTTTTCTCAACAAATGGCTTATAATTAATACGTTCTGTAGTATAAAGAACTCTATCTTTGTACACTTTTTCTGACGATCGCACAATAAAATAGCAATCATTTGAAGCCTTAAATTTAGAGAAAGCAACCTCTTTTGCATTGCAAATCTGATCAATCGACACATCAATAACTGCATCGTATTCTATTTCAGACGAAGCATCTTTTTTGGTACTCACAGATAATTTTGGCAATACCATATGATCATAGTCTTTTGTCATGGCTATGAGATTATGGTAAACCTCAGAAAAATCCTCTATAGAAATCTTTGCAACGGAAGTATCATCCTCAATAATGAGAATTTTCCATTCCTGCTTGTTTGTATCCAGTCGCTCAGAGATGATTGCTTCAATAAATGTCTTCTGGATACGTGCAATGGCATTGAGATTCTTTGCTTTTTGTTTATCAGACATAGTTGATACGTATTCCAGAACTCTCTTGCTTGCCAATGTAGGACATCCTCGTGATATTAAATTACTTATTAAGGCATAGACTGGACATAAATTCTTATGGGCAGTCATATCAAAAGGAGCTAATATTTCAAATGCGCCCTGTTTAAGAGACGATTCTGTTATCACATCAGTAAAGGACGCAAAATACTGAATAGGTGCAAAATATTTATACTCATGCAGAATTTCAGATGTCTGTGAAAGACAATAGCTAAAACTATTAATTAAGCAACCATATGCCTTACGAGTAGGATGGAGACCGAAATTCGTTTCTCTAAAATTAGTAAAAATATGAATATGATTTTCTACGAAATAGTTGCGAAAAGATAATATTCGACTTTCATTAAGGTTGGCTGGCCCAATACAAAGCACAATATGATTCTGACCTGAAGAGGTTATCATTTTTGAAACGCCCTTCAAGCTCACTGCTTCAATATCAAGTATGTTAGAAAATATATGGATAGCAGTTGGCTGTTCTACACTTATAGAAGTGATACTATTGCTATTGTCTCCATTGTCCGATGGAAGATACTGTGAGACTGCAATAACATCAGCATTATTAGCTTCCAATGCTTTTTTAACATGTATAACAGCTCTATCTCTTGCAACATCAGAAGGCTCTTCAAGAACAACTTTTCGGATTTTTTTGAGCATGCCATGCTGACGAAGTTTTTCGACAACAGCCATTGTTCCAATACCCTGTCCACAGCCCCAATCGTAAATTTCAATGCCACCAGCTAATTCTGAATAAGGGAACTCATTTTCATCCAAAGCGCGCATAAGTTTATGACGATGCATTGGTCCATATGCAGACATGTAAGCACAACACTGCTCTTCTGTTTCTAACACCGCCGTGCCATGTTCAAGAGTCCTTCCAAGATTGTCTCTATATTCCCAAGCCCGATTTAGAAAACTAACGGGAACAAAAATTCGTGAAATGGATATGACATCATCAATTGTGAGATTTTTAAAAGAACATATTTGCCTATAATAGTCGTCAATTTCAAATTTTCTATTTATATACGTGTCCTGTCCTTTGTAAACGACATGTAGCCGATTGTTCTCCCAAATTGTTTGATGTAAAAATATAGGAGGTCTATAACAAGCTCCACATTGAATATCTATTTCAAATCCAATTTTTTCAAACTGCGCACTACAGATTACTTCAAACTCATTATTTACAAATCCCCAAAGACCATTAAACAAAAAAGGACAATATGGTTCCAATGAGAAATCCCAAAATATGTTCTCACCATCATTCGTAAAATCACCAGCATTATCACATAGAAATGGAAGACTTTCTTTTAATACGATACTTCCATCATCGTATTCAAAATAATAGTTTGAATCCGAAGGAATATCCCCATTAATACAAGTGGGAATGTTCCATTTGGGCATTTCATATGGGTTTAATATCCGCCAAAATTTTCTAACGTTCATGTTCTTTTATTTTCCTGTAATTGTTTCACTCCAAAGGTTATTTTTATGACTCTTATAATTCATTGCAGCAGCTTGTTTGCTTGCATTTGCATAGCAATATTCGCAACCATGCACACAAGTATTATATTCACCAATATCCTTACTTTTTATACATCCGCAAAATGCACGTTGACCTTTGTCCTTATTGTCTCCATGAAGTGCGTACATTCCATTAGGAAGTATAATAGCTCCATCTGGTAACGGATCAGAATCACCAAACAGGCTTTTCTGTGGCATGGGGTAGAATTTGACTTTTAGATAATCCATTATTTTTTTGTCATCATAGGCTAACTTAATGATAAGTGCATCATCAACACAATGATTCTTTCTAACGCCAAACTCTGTCAAGTCTATTTTCTCCCCACAAGTAGCCAGTTCATATCCCCATTTTCGATTAAGCACAGACAATCGACGAGCGAACTCTCGCATTTGATCTTCTTGCCAATCTATATAATTTATATTGGCTTTTTGAAGATTGGCTTGTACCTTACGATAGGAAAGTATATCGGCAAAACTAAACACAAGTTTCTCTGTATATCCCAGTAATTGGTTACCAATATTTTCAACTTTATCAAGCAACTTATCGATATTAATGTTATCTGTGAGAACCAAAGGGTCAAAGCGCCAAATCACATGACCCTTGCCAAGAGCATTGATAAGTTGTTTGAATGTTTCTATACGTTGTTTTAGAGGTGGCACATTTTTTTCTAACCCCTCTTCCTCATAATCATTCAAAGAGTATTGAATATAACATCCTATTCCACGCTGTTTAAGAACTGGTAGATATTGCAATAAAGGCTTGGGATTCTTAGACCAAAACACAATAAATCGTGTGTCTTTGTAAGACACATAACTTTTCACCCCATTAAATGGGTTTGTCCATGCTGAATAACCAGCCTTATCTAGACGATAAAAGAACCAGTCAGCATAGAAAGCCGGAATATCTGTGCTGCGACTTGCAGATATAAGAACCGGGACTTGCATATCTACAACTTCTCCATTCTCTCGTGGAAGTTTTTGTTTAGTCCATGTTGCCATATTTAATTCTATTTAGAAAGATGTATCGTACATCCTTTGATAGTAAATTAATAGAATAGCGTTTCATTTATCACATACTATGAAAAGAATTTCCGCTATTGCTTTTTTCCAATTTCTGTCGGCTTTTTACTTGTAAGGGTAGCATAACGCTCCTTTTATTTCTATATGTCTGAAAATGGTTATTAAAAATTCCAATTTCAACACAAAAGTACAAAAATAATATTTAAATACAAAAGATATTCTTTAAAAATAACGTAAAAACTACGTAAAAATTCTATTTTGCCCATCAAAACTGTTTTTAGAAAATGTTTGAGTTAAAAATCGCAGCAACTCGTTGTAGCTATACAGAAACAGCAACTGCAATCATCCCAGTCGTTGTTATTTCGTTTTTACCGACTTGTTGTTGGGAACACAACTTATAAAACAACGAAACTGGTTCATTTCATTTTACAAAATAACTCCAGCTACAACGACATTTATATCTACGCCCCCTCTTTGTCCATTTCATCAAGAACCTGAGAGTAACAATGCTTGGTTCTGAAAAAATCATCAAGAGTCGCAGAAAGATAGACTTTCGTGTTTGGGATATTCGGCATTAGCAAACATTGTAACTTAGACAGAATATAATAAGACTTTTCTTCCTTATACAGAATATACAAGACTGTATTATGCACTAAATGATTAGTACGATTAACTGCCTTTTTCATATTCTCTACATCTTGGACATTCTCAGAATCCACCATATCCCAATGAAGATCCCAAATTGTAATAAAGACAGAGTCGTTTGAAGCCTCTAAATAACCTACCAATGCTATTCACCAATATCACCCCTTACGTCTT
>OCMD01000203.1_pt1 | contig 14438 bp, 16 predicted proteins | sample 1496061 | NCBI WGS metagenome assembly OCMD01 (sample SAMN01760939, study PRJEB22395) | human gut metagenome | reverse complement strand
GCTTATTTTAACATAAAAAAGCTCTCAAAAATTTGGTGATGTCTTAGGAATCATGAGCCGAGGAGCGGAAAAGAAAGTGGCAAAGAAACCGTCTTTTCCTTATCTGCGATGCTTGCAAAGAACAAAGGACAGCCCCCAATCAAAAGGACTGTCCTATTTTATAAAACCTTATACTATGGAGTAAACAAGAGCAGATACTCCATTTTTCTTCTTCGCTCGATGGAAGGCACTATCTTTCCGTTCCACCTTTTGAAGTCCACATAGTCACGATAGATGTTTCTGTTGCCACTTCGCATCTTGGCATACATCCGGCTTTTCATCACCTTTCCACATCCCACATTGTAGGCAAGTGCAGCCAAGAGCAGCGAGTCACGACCGAAACCACGGAACATGGCGCAGAGCTTTCTGAGGTCAGAGCGCAGCAAGGCATCGGCTTGCCGTTCCGTCATTCTTGGAGAGAACTTCTCGCCAGGCAACAGCTTGTGCCCATATCCCACATAAGGATGGTGCTTCGGTCCGTGCAGACCCTCGTACTTCTTGATGCAGGCGACAGCCAACTCAAAACGTGACACATGACGAACTCGCTTTATCGCCCCTTGCGTCTGGGCAGACAAGCTGCCCGACACAAGAAGCAAGGCTAACAATATCATCAACCTCATACGCTACCGAGTTTGTTGGCACTTCTCGCAAACTCTTCCTCCTTATCAGTATCGTTGAAACTGAACTCCATTTCGTATGACTTGCCGAAGTTGTCCTCTACCACCACTGTCAGCGTCTGTGTCTCCGTACTTGCCGAGGTATAGTAAAGACGGAACTTCTCGTTCTCCAACAGATAGCGGTCGTTTGGTTGGAACACCGTTCCGTTCTCCATTCTCAACGAGCCTTTTCCGTCATGCTGAAAATAGCGGATGGTGTAGATGGTGCCGTCAAACTTTCCCTCCGCCTTCAACTCGCAGCGGATTTCAACGGTCTGTCCACGCACAATGTCCTTTGGCACTGGCATCGTCTCCACCTTGAAAGGATACGACTGCTGAATGTCCAGCTCATCGCTGCACGATGAAAGGATTACCGACACGGCACACACGAAAAGGAATGCCAATACGCTCACTGATTTCTTGATTTTATTGTTCTTCTTCATTGTCTTGATGTTTTTGAATGATTGTTACTTTCTTGTCTTATGGCTCATCAGGTACTCGTTCAAGTCCTTGTAACCTGTGTATAGATGCGAATGGTCAATGACCTTATCGCCATATCGCTTTTGCAGTTCGACACAGGCATTCTCGCCAGCTTCGTCATTGTCCAAGTGACAGTACACTTGTGCATAGCCATCTAAAAGATGATGCACCTTTTGCATATTAGCCACCGAGTTGAGGACAATATGATCCTCACCACGACCTATGCCGAGAATTACGGCAGAGAGGAAATCCATAAAACCCTCGTACAGATGGCAGACGTTGCTGTTCCTGCCAATGAGAGTGATGTCCTTTGGCGACACGCAACCTTTGAAGAAGCGGTTGCGTATCTCGTAGCCATCGCTGTTGTTCTTGAAACCGACAGCAAAGAACTGTTTGCCATTGTATCGGTATTCCACCTGACAGCAGAAACGGCTCGCCACGTCAGCTGATATGCCACGCTCACGCAAGTACTGCCTGAGAGCAGGATGACTCAAAGGCTTTTCCACAATATCACTAAAGGGATTGCCTTTCGCCTTCACAGCCTTTTCCGCTATCCTTTGATGATGCGGAAACGATGTCGGGAAACTGCCAACAAGCGTTTCAGATATGAACTTGGCTTGTGCCACAAACTCATTGCTGTTGATGAACTCCCCTGCGAGGTTGAAGATGTCACCACCTCTGGCGATGCCATAGTCATACCAGACATTCTTGTCCGTTGATACCCGAAGCGAAGGATTGCGGTCGTTGCGGTATGGCGCATGATACCAAAGTCCCGAAGCCTTGTGCTTGACAGGCTCAATGCCGAGAATATAGAGAAAGTCCACGATAGGCACTTGTTTGATTTCATTGATGTCCATAGGCTCACTGTTTTAGTTGATGATGAACTTCATGCCGATGCCAAACTGCGTGTGGAAATGTCCCGTGCTGTTGCCCCAAACAAGCCTTTCCTTAACGGAAGCGGTCAAAGCTATAGCATCCGACAGGTATATTTCCGTTTCCAATGCCACGGCACCACCATAGATAAACGCTCCCTTGTTCTGCAAGGTCGCTCCGTCCGACATGGTTCTCTTGCCCCAGTTTACGGACTCATAGCCAGCCAGTGCCGTACCTCCGATATAGAACAGCACCGTCTTGCTGTTGTCGGAAAGGAAGTTGTAGGAATAACCGAACTCGCCCGTCATTTGTGCTATTGGAACGGAAGTTTCACGGTAAGGCTGATGTACTTGCAGATATTCCGCCCCATACGTCCACTTGTCACCACCCTTGGTATAGCTCGAAAGTCCGAGACCTGCATAATAGCCAGCCTTGCAGGACTTCTTGCCGTTATATACTCCGTCAGCCATGCCGACCTTCACCTCGATGCCTTTCATCTGAGGAAGGCATCGTTGGGCGAATGCCTGCCCTGCGGTGAGGGCAAGCATCGCCATGATTGCAATGTTTCTTCTTTTCATCCGTTACTTCACGCTAAGTTCGTTGATTGTCAAAGCTCGCACCAAGTCGCTGTTCTCCACGACAAACGACTGATGGCGACCGCCTTCCTTCTCATTCATCTCCACGACAAGTTCCTTGTCGTCTGGAATGGTAAATTTCGGCAAACAGAACACCGTCTGCTCCGTTTTCTTGCCAGCCACACGCACCACATAGTTGTAGGCACGGACAGGAAGAAGCACCTGCTCCTGAATGGCGGTTCGCTTCGCCACCTTCTTGTCCACCACCTTAAACGTGATATAGTCCACGTCAAACGGCACGTTGCTCTGGTTCTTGATTTCTGTGTGGAAATACAGCAAGTCGCTGTGTACATAGATGCCCTTCAAAAGGTACTGGATTCCGAAACGCTTGCTGCCGATGTGCTTCACCTTGCGTTTGTTCTCCTTGTGGATGGACTTCATGATGAGGTGTACCAGCATGGGACTTTCCTTGCCCAACTCCTTGAGATAAATCTCCTGCGCATTGTTCGGGCGGTTCACCGCCTCACCGTCATGGATGAAGTCCGCCATCTCGATATTGAGCATGAGCGGTTCCTTGGCATACTTCACATTGAATGTGTAGAATGAGCCATCCTCCGTGATGACGCTCATATTGGTCTCCTTTTTGAAGTTCTTCACGGCTGCTTTTACACGGATAACATTCTCCGCACCGTCCGCCTTGCCAGCTATCAAATCCTCTGAACCCAAGTCAACGTACTTGACAGAGGCAGGAAAGAGAATATGAACCGTCTTGTCATAAGTCACTTCCAAACCATGAGGTGGGATCATGCGGTCGAAGGTCAGCTTCTTGGTCAAGCCGTGATAGAGGTTGCTGTTCTCTTCCTTCTGCGGATACACCTCCTTGGTCAAGGTCAGTCTCTCTTCCTGGTCGGAAGAAACATTGCTTACTTGCTCAGTCTTTACAGACTTCTGCGCTTTTTTCTTGCCTGTCTTCTGCGCTGATGCAGTGCAGGCTACGCCCAGCATAAGGGCGAACATGATTGTTGTCTTCTTCATTTTAGTTTGCTTTTAATTAAACTTTTGGATTAAGTGGTATAAATGTTGTTGCCTTTCGGCTAATCTTCCTCTTGGTAGAGCATGACCCTGTAGCCAGCCTTCAGGTGTATCTTGACGGTACGCATCTTCTTGGAGATATACTGCGACACGCCTTGTATGACACCTTTTCCCAAGTCGGAGGCAAGTTGGGCACCGGCATTGGAGGAAATGTTGATGCTGCTGTTCAGCGAGCTTCCCATGTTGGCACCGACTTCCTTGGCTGCGTCAACCTCCATCGACTTCGGGATGAAGATGCCCTCCTGACCGTCATTGTCATAGACGGCAAGCTCAATCGGGATAATCATGCCGTTGTGCTCAATGGACTTCAAGGCTATGGAAAGCCTTTCGCCTTGCAATCGTGCCACTCCGACAATGACAGAATTTCGTGGTATATCCCTATTGCCGACACGCATAGATTCCAACAATCTCAACCTTACTGCCTGTCCGTCCGTTATGGTCTGGTTGCCGTGGATGCAGGCAGAAATCGTGTTTTTGTCGGAAACACCACCTCTTCCGATGGCGGTATTGAACCTTGCCGAAGCCTTTTCCGAGTAAGAGGCTACAAACTCCCCGTTACTCATGGGGCGGTTCAAGGACGAGACTACACGCCTTTGAACTTGCCTTACAGGTGTAATCTTGGCTTTCTTGCCCTTGGTGACAGCTTCCTTGTTTTCCTCTGTTGCAGTTTCTGCCGATGAAGGACTTGCCGCATTGGCATTTCCACCAGGCATGTACTTTGCCGCAAGTTGATAGGACTTCTCCATAAGGGCAACTTGCTCGTCCATATTGGAACGCTTGCTTTCCTGTTGCATCATGCTTGCCTCCAGCTCATCAAGACGTTTCCTCAACTCAGCATCTTCGCTGCTTTCCCCTTGCTGTGGCTGTTCATAGAAACCGCCCAAGGTCGTGTTCAAGGTTCGGTATGCCTCGGCAGACGAGCGGATGGCATCCGTCTCCTGTCTTTCCGCTTTTGTAGGCTGTCCACCAGACTGCATCAAGTCAAAGTCCTTGTCCTGCCCCGATGCCGTGGAGTCCATGCTTGGCATATACTCCCCAAGGGTGCTCATGGCTCTGCCTTTCTCCTTTTGTTTGTTGGCAAGATCCTCCTTGGAGTATGCCTTGCGCTTGTCTGCCTCTACATCTGTCTTCTCCGCATCGGGCATTTCCATGTTGAATCCCTTGCTGCCTTTCTCACCCTCTGATGCCGACGGCTTGAAGATGAGCCATAACACCAATGCGCAGACGAGACACATGCACGGTATGGCTATCATCTTGTTGCGCTTGATACGCTGTTCCTCTGTCAAAGGCTTCTTTTCCTTTGGAGCCTTATCCGGCTCCACCTTGTCATTCTTCTCCTTCTCCATGTGTCAATTCATTCAGGTTGGTCACTTGCTGCCTCTTATCAGTGGGCAACTTTACACTCTCAATATGCTCAACCTCTATATTTGAGGTCTTGCCGTTTCCGAAGTTGATGATGGCTGAACCTATCATGTAAAGGCTACAGAGGGCAAACAAGCCGAACATGACGAGCACGACTTTCAGTCTCACCCTTGGCGGAAGGGAATCCAGCCTGTCACGCAGTCTTCCCTTCATACCATTCACCTTTTCTTGGATTGTCTTAATTGGATTTTCCATTCTTGCTATTTTTATCGTTCTACTGTACTGATGTCCCTGTTCTCCACAATGGTGAAACCTTCAATGGTAAAACCATTCGGGTTATCATCGGAGCGTGTGGCGTTCACCAACCTGCATACGGTGACAAGACTTCTCTCCGTCACGTTGCTCTCTCGGAGTATCACCTGCCGTGCGTAGGTCTTGGCTTGATAAGGGTAGTTATCAAAGTTACAGACCACGCTGTCAACTTGCAGCGACTGGTTGATGTTTCCTGCAATGAGTCGGTTATAAAAACCTTTCTCCGCAAAGTCCTGGTAATAGTTGTATGCGCTCTTGTCTGCCAGCAGCAAGGCTCGTTTCACGTTGTGCTCGATGGCGCTCTTTTCGGGAGATAGCGTAAAGAACAGCTCATGAAAGCGTCTCACGTGTTCCCTTGCCTCGGCGGGTCTGTTCTGTGAGAGGTCTTGCGAGAGGGCGAGCATCAGCGACTTGCCTCCGTCAAGGACGTATATCTTCTCGCGTTGCTTCTCCGCAAATCGGAATGCGAACACCACCGAACATATTGCAACAACAGCGCAACCGATGACGAGGACGATGCAGAACAGGCGTATCTGTCTGAACGAGGTCTCGATATTCTTCAATGACTTGAATTCCATTTTTCTTTTCGTTGTATTGTTCATGAATGACTATATTTTCTTAAATCCGCTCTTGATGAGCCTTCCGGCACGTCCTGCCACATTTCCAGCCGTTGCTCCTGCGATGCTTCCGCCCAGTGAGCCTGCCGTGTTCACATTCCGGTTGTAGTTGCCGATGCCACCACCTGCCTGTATGATCCATCCCGCCACGGTCGGTATGGTGAAGTAACCGATGATTCCGATGATGAGGAAAACGATGTAAACACCGTTGCTTGCCTCAATGGAAAAGTTCGGGTCGTTCTGCAATGCCTCGATGTCGTTTTGCAGCATCAGCACCTGTATCTTGGCAAGGATGGTACTGAACAAGTCCGAAACGGGTAGCCAGAGATAAATCTGTATGTACCTGCAGAACCATTGCGTCAGCGTGGACTGGAATCCGTCCCATACCGATATGGCGAAACAAAGCGGTCCGAGGATGGACAGGACGATGAGGAAGAATGTCCTCAGCACGTCTATGACCAGTGCAACGGCTTGGAACAGCAGCTCCAGCAGTTCACGGAAGAAATCACGGATGCTCTTCTTCATGCTGTACATGCCACGCTCCACATACATTCCTGCCATTGTCACCACGTCGCCGGGTGACCAGCCGAGTTCGTCAAGCTGCTTGTCAAACTCCTCGTTGCTTACAAGGTATGCAGTTTCCGGATTGCGTTTCATCGCCTCATACTCCAGTTTGTCTTTCTGCGCCCGGTATTCATTCATGTCGAAGGTCTGTGTCTCCAGCATGGAATGTGTACCTTGCACAATGGGACTCATCACGCTGTTGAGCGTACCGAGCACGATGGTCGGGAAGAACATGATGGCAAGTCCGATGGCAAACGGACGGAGCAGCGGAAATACATCTATCGGCTCTGCCCTTGACAGTGACTGCCAAACCCTCAGGGCGACATAGAACAGCGCCCCAAGTCCTGCAAGTCCCTTGGCGATGTCCGTCATGTCGGAACACAGCGGCATCATCTCGTCATACAGGGAACGCAGTATCTGGTGAAGATTCTCGAAATCCATAGGCTACCAGTATTTCTCGTTTGACTTGCCGTAGAGTCCCATGATGCGGTCGAGGTCGTTTTTCTTCTTGGCACGCAGATAACTCACGGAAATGTTCTTGTTGGTGTAGTAGCTCACGAGATTGCGGTAACGCTTCATCTTCGAGTAGCAGCGTTCCACCACGTCCATTCGCTCCTTGTCCGTCATGGAAAGGGTCGTGATGTTCACCACGTTCTTCAGTTCTGTCAGCACATCGTTGCTTTCCTCCAGCAGTTTGGTGTAGCCGAAGCCGATGGCGGAGAGTTCCTCCACGGAGAAATTGTCATCGTGCATCATCTTCTGGTAGTTGTTGATGTAGATGTCCGTGATGTCACCCACCATGAGGATGGTCTGCTGCACCTTGCGTGCGTCCTTGACGAGGTTGTTCACCGACTTCAGCGCATCGTAATACTTCTTGCCCTGCTCGTAAATCTTCACGGTCTCCTTGAGTAGGCTAAGTTCCCAACGCCTTTCCATATTGCTATGGGAGGTTTTCAGAAACTCGCCCCCAAACCGGACGTACACGTTCCCGCGTATCCGGCTTTCCACTAACATATTCTGTCTAATTTGTACCATAGTGTATCTTCTTATGACAACTTTCACAAAGTGCGAGGGTCTTTCGTCTTCGGGCAATCATAAACTTTTCCCAATCCGCTTTCCCCGAAAGGTCACCAAGTTTATGCACATGATGCATTTGGATGGTTCCCTCTTTTCCGCACAATTCACATTTTCCTGCTTTCAACCTGTCTGCAAGACTTGTTCGGCAGGCATAAATCATAAGGTTGGGATATTGGTCTATTTCCCAATTTTTCATCGGGTCTTTTCGACCATATCCATCATGGTAAAAAGTTCGCTCTTTCTCCTTTCCGTTTTTGAGTTTGAACTTGACTGTAAACAGCTTATTCTTTTTGTATTTCCTTAGAATTACAGGTACTCGTGAACGGTATTTGTGTGCAAAGGTTTTGTACATGCTATATTCTAACATATACCCGAACGAACTCAGTACATAGCTATTGTTCGCAAGCGAATAGTAATTTACAAAGCCTCGTACCATGCTATTGTATCGGTCGAGTATTTCAAGGTCGTCATTGAGGACAAGTATTGTTTTCGACTTCGGTTTCCACTGCTCTTTTCCATTGTGGATTTTAATCTCTATCATACGTTCCTCAAGCAGCTTATTCTTTATGGTATTTCTACCTATCATAAGCCGTACTCTCTTGTTAAAGGCTCTGCGCATAACTCCATTAACACTCCTACGTGCGGTATTTGATGATGTTACATCTATCTCATAACCGAGAAATTTTGCCGCTTTGGATGTGTGGGTTATAAGGGTTTTCTCCTCGGACAAATCAAGTGCAAGCTTATCTGCGAGAAATACTTTCACATCCTCTTTGATTCGCTTTGCATCTTCCTTGCTTCCAATTACTCCAATTAGAAAATCATCAGCATATCTTACGTATTTGAGTCGCTTATAGCTTGAATCCATTTCATCACAGCATGGAACAAGGAGACTTTGAGCCTTATTCGCTTTGTAACTTGCTATCAATTCGGCACGTTCGTCCTCATTGACTGCTTTTTGTAGCTTGTGAACAATCCAACGTCTTTTGTAGCCAAGTTTACAAGAAGCAGAATTTCGTTTTCTGTTCTTTCCCTTATCGAAGTTTTGGATATATTCTTTCATATACTTGTCCAGTTTGTCAAGATAGATGTTTGCCAACAAAGGACTGACGATACCACCTTGTGGTGTTCCGCTATAAGTTCTATGAAACTTCCAATCTTCGATGTACCCTGCATTTAGCAATTTACGGATTAGTCTAATAAATCTGTCATCGGTAATGCGCTCTTTCAAAATTTCTATTAGAACATCATGGTTGATGTTGTCAAAGAAAGCTTTGATGTCACCCTCGACAAACCATTTCGCACCGCAAAATGTCTTTTGGATTTGAGCCAATGCAGTATGACAACTCCGATTAGGTCTGAATCCATGAGAGGTATATTCAAATTGCCCCTCATAAATTGCTTCCAAAATCATCCTCACCACTTCTTGCACTAACTTGTCATTCGCTGACGGTATTCCCAATGGACGTTTCTTTCCATTCTTTTTAGGGATATATACCCTGCGTGCAGGTTGGGGCTGATAACTTTCATCTTTCAATGAATCTATCAGCTTTTCAATACGAGGCAGGCTCATTGCATCGGTAGTCGTACCGTCAACGCCCGCTGTCATACCGCCTTTATTAGCGCTAATGCGTTGATAGGCGATATAAAACATCTCCTCGTTGAACAGAATACGGTAAAGTCTTTCAAACTGGTAGTTTGACGCTTTGCTATGTTCTGCCAGACTGTTTAATACTCTTTCAGGATTTCTCATAATGTCTCTCACATTTTCCGTTTATCGTATTAATAAATGTTAGCTGCCACCCTTCGCCATGTACAAGGCTTTCCCTTGCTCAAACTACTACGGTGGCTCCGTTGCCTTGTCAGATATTCAGAGGACTAACACCTCATAGCCTTACAACTGGCATTCTGATTTAGGCAATCCCCGTTTACTGAAATAAATAACATTGCATTTGATGGATTGTCGGATATGACTTCCGCCCTTTCTCGCTTACTGCGATTGTGCCGTACCAAGTTCTTGCTTCTGCTACACAACTTCCATAACAGGAGTGCTACGGTGCAACGAGTTCAGTTACCTTACGTTGCAGTTTGATGAATTACCACTTGGACTATCATTCAAACAATTCGGTTTTTATCCTCATATCCATCACTTTCATCGCACCATTCAGTCGCAGTTTGGTAACTAACTGACTTATGGCTTATCCCGACATGCTACACTCCCTGTCCGATTTCTCTTTCAGATTAGTCGGGCGATGATAGGTTTTTCAAAGAACACTTACCTAATAGCTTGCAATAGCTACATTTATTTATTCAGCCTATACGGGCGCACAGTTGTTGATCATGTTCTGAGCCGTCGAAGACGTGTGGACGATGTTGTTGGACGAGTTGATGATACTCTGCGCAATGTTGGTAGGATCTATGACAGACCACTGTGCGCTTGCCTTTCCTACCATCAGCAGGAACAGGCAGATTGTCATGATTACTTTTGTTCTCATTTTACTTTTGGATTAAGTGGATAATGAATTTACTTGTTCTCTTGTTTGTCCTCTGCAAGCTGCCGGATGGCGGCTTCCATGTCACCGCCGAGTTTCTCCGCCAATGCCCTCACCTCCAGTTTCTCACTTTCCTCAGTCGTATAGGCGAGATATTCCTGCGTGGACACCTCTGTGGCATATACTGCCGACTGCGTTCCTCCGAGTCCTATCCATACTTCCTTGTAGAGACGTGACGGGTCGTTGGACTGGTTGATGGAGAGAATCTGCGACTTCTCCTTTTCCGTCAATCCGAGCAATGACTGTATCTGCTCGAACTTGTTCATGAACTTCCTCTGGTCAAGGAGTATCTTGCAGTCTGAGTTGTTGATGATACTGTCCTTCACGATAGCGGAGGATATGATGTCCTCGACTTCCTGCGTCACCACAACCGCCTCACCGAAGAACTTTCTGACCGTCTTATAGAGATACTTGATATAGGAAGCCATGTTTGCCGAAGCTATCGCTTTCCATGCTTCTTCTATCACTATCATCTTGCGGATGCCTTTCAGGCGGCGCATCTTGTTGATGAACAACTCCATGATGATGATGGTCGTGACTGGGAACAAAATTGGATGGTCCTTGATGGAATCAATCTCGAAAACGATGAACCGCTTGTGCAGCAGGTCAAGCTCCTTGTCTGAGTTCAGCAGATAGTCGTATTCGCCACCCTTGTAGTAAGGTTCCAGCACGTTGAGGAATCCGTCTATATCAAAATCTTTCTCACGGACTTTCTTTTCTTCCAGCACCTTGCGGTATTCCGTTCCCACAAACTCATAGAAGGTATTGAAGCACGGCACGATGTCGCTTTCCTCTTTCAGTTTACCGATGTAGAGCGACACGGCATTTGACAAGGCGACTTCTTCCGCTCGTGTGGCAGGCTCGTTGTCCTTCTTCCAAAGCGTCAGGAGCAATGTCTTGATGCTCTCTCGCTTCTCGATGTCAAAGACCTTATCCTCGGTGAAGAACGGATTGAATGAGATGGGACTCTCGTCCGTATAGGTATAGTAGATACCATCCTTTCCACCTGTCTTTCTGTTGATCATCTCGCAGAGTCCCTGGTAGGAGTTTCCCGTATCGACCAAGACCACATGCGTGCCTTGCTCGTAATACTGTCTGACGAGGTGGTTCATGAAGAAGGACTTCCCGCTTCCCGAGGGTCCGAGCACGAACTTGTTGCGGTTGGTTGTCACGCCTTTTCTCATCGGCAGGTCAGAGATGTCAATGTGCAGCGGCTTGCCACTGATGCGGTCTGCCATCTTGATGCCGAACGGTAAGGGAGAATCCATATAGTTAGTTTCCTCCGTGAAGAGGCAGGTTGCCTGCTCAATGAAGGTATGGAAACTCTCCTCTGACGGAAAATCGCCCTCGTTGCCGGGTATCGCAGCCCAGAAAAGTGTCGGACAATCCACCGTATTGTGGCGTGGCACACATTCCATGCTTGCCAACTGACTGCCCACATCATTGCGAAGATGCTTCAACTCTTCCATATCCTCGCCCCATGCCATGACATTGAAATGGGCACGGACAGACTGCAAGCCTTGTGAGTGAGCCTCGTTCAGATACTCGTCAATCCATTCCTTGTTGATGGCGTTCTGTCGGCTGTACCTTGACAGCGAGTGCATGTTACGTGCGGTCTTCTCGAACTTCTGCAAGGTCTCGTCACTGTTGTCTATGAATACATACTGGTTATAGATATGGTTGCAGGACAACAGCAAGCCAACTGGAGCGGCAAAGGAAAGTCGGCAGTCACTTCGGTCAGTGGACAATCGCTCAAAGCGGTTGTCCGTAGATACTTCCGTTGGCAGGTCTTCCGTTTGCGACAAGGTATGAAGGCATAGGTGTTTGTTTCCGATACGCATACCACTTGCAGACAATTCCATATCCTCCAAACATTGCACGTTCTCCGTGGAGAGCGAGAGGTACTTACCTACAAGCCCGGTTGTCCGTTCCGTACCTGTGATTTCCTCATCCGTCAGTCTGCGTAAGGAGATATAGCCGGAGTCATTGATGATTCTTGCGAACTGCTCCACGGCATCGAGGAATCTTGCTACCGTTTCCTTGTCCTTGATTTCCTTGGGAATGATATGCCCACGGCACAAAGTGGAAAAATTGCTCTGGTGTGCCATGCGCTCCTTGGTGGTCTTGGTGAGGAACAGGTAACACTGGTGATGCAGGTAAGGACGCTCATTGAAGTGTCGCTCATAGCTTCTTGACAGAAAGCTCATGTCACTATTCTGCAAGTCCGGCGAATAATTCTCTTTCACGAACCAGTCCTGCTTGTGGACAATGCTGTAGTCGGGCAGCACCTTGATAGCCTTGCACCATGCGGCATGTACCGACTCATACTCCTGCGATGTAACCGTGAAGATTTCGGGGAGCGTTACCTCGTAGGCGACCGTGATGTCGCCATCCTTGGAGATAATGCAGCCTTGCTCAACAGCAAGCAACGGGAACTTGCTCTCAAGGGTGCTTGATTTTCTGATATTTCTCATTCTTCTTTCTTTTTATGTTTGAACATTCGGTTTGTTTTCCTTCGGTTGAGGATATAGCGTGGGTGGCTCTTGGAGGCAAGGAGCTTCATCAGTCCATACTCACCGTACTTGTTGTTCAGATGGAATGTTCCCCATACAAGCAATGATCCGAGCGTGAGACCCAAGCCGATGCAGACCAATTGATCCGCACCAGCCATATAGAGGACGACCACAAGGAAGAAGACGGCAAGCAGTCCACCTGCGAAGATGAAGAGGTACTGTGCCTTCAGTCCCTTGAACTCAACCGAATGACCGATGCCCTTGTTGATTGGGTAGTCAGCCATAAGTCTTATACCTTATTATATTATAGGAAGAACGAGCGGAGGATGGTTGCGCTCACGATGAGGAAGATGCAGGCTCCGAACCAGCTTGCGGCAGTCTTGCTCGTGTCGGGGTCGCCAGACGAGAACTTGCCATACACCTTGATGCCTCCGATGAGACCCACCACGGCACCGATGGCGTAGATGAGTTTCGTTCCTGGGTCGAAGTAGGAGGTCACCATACTTGTTGCCTCGTTGATACCTGCAAGTCCGTTGCCTTGCGCGAATGTCTGGGATACGGCTGCGAAAATCATCGCAGCGAGAAGAATGATTCTGTTTTTCTTGTTCATAAATCGTTTTTTTCTGTGCCTTGGGGATTGGATGATCCCGGCTGGCGATTGATACTTTTGTTTACTCATGCGGCATAATGCCGACTTGTGGATTCAGTGGCGAGCTGAGATTTTAGCCGTAGTCTTTCTTTTTCATTGGTGTACTTTAAAATTATTGTTAGAGGCGATATGCCTTGAGTCCCTCATCAAATGCAGCCTTGATTTCGGCAGCATGGATAGCAAAATGCTCGTTGATGATGTTGTCTATGAAACTTGCCACGGAGGTCTGTCCTTTACCTACCACGTTCACAAACTTCATAATGCGTTCGTGTGTCTCTTCTTTGATGCAGACTTGCTTACCGTTTCTTGCAGTAAAATCGGCTTTGGACATAAACTTGTCTATATACCCAACTCTTTTTTCTGCTTTGGACGACACCGTTACATTCACTGTGGACTGAATACTGATGTATTCATTTGTCGCACCTTTCTTTCTTTTTCTTTCCATTGTTCTTTAATTTTTCTTGTTATACAAAATCGAGGATATTGAAGTCCTCTATGCTATCAGGTACCTTAAACTCCTTTTGTGGCTTGGACATCTGCTCTACCTTATGTCCTTGCAGGTAAAAGGTGACAAAGTCATGGATGTTCTTCCTGCATTCCTTGCTGTTCTCCATGAATTTCTCATAGAATTGGTTGCCGTCCATCTCATGGAACACTTTCCCTGCATGTCTTTTCTCCTTGTCTGTCGCTTGTGAAGCCTTGACTGTTTTTACGGCTGTGTCTATGTCCTCAAAACTTGTCCCTTTTGCTTGTGGCGCATCGACATAATCCTCATCGTCAGAATACTTTACATCAACATCTTCTATGCGAACATTCGTAAACACATCATCAAGCTGTTCGTCAGGAATCCTTGCTGTGTTCTTTGGAGAATCCTCGAATGTCACATCATTCTCTAATACTGGCTCTGACTCAGTTTGCTTCTGTACCGTTTCTTCTTTCTTTCGCAGTTGGGACACTTTGAAAAGGCTTTTGCCTACAAGTGCCATCGGGTCGATGGGTGGCTTTTCCTCTTCTTCCTTATTGTTCGCAACTTCAAGGAGCAACTTGTTGTAAAAATAGATAGTCCAGACATTGAAT
>OCMD01000200.1_pt1 | contig 14551 bp, 13 predicted proteins | sample 1496061 | NCBI WGS metagenome assembly OCMD01 (sample SAMN01760939, study PRJEB22395) | human gut metagenome | reverse complement strand
ATGGCTTGATATCATCATTCGTTTCATGTATCCAATTGCCCATATTATAAGATAATTTATATCTGTTTCGGATAAAATGAGTAAAAGATTTCTAAAATCATCCCGTCCTTCCTTGTTGATAAAGCGAGCTGCACTCGGCAATTTGAAAGCGAGTTTTCATTGCACTCACTGGCATTGCTTTTCCCATTAAAGAAGGTGTTTTTTCGAATCCCTCCGTCTCCCCTTCCAAAGGGAGCTCCACCTCTAACCAAGCCTTCCTCCTTAGAAGGAAGGATGTAACCGCCCTACTCGGTGCTCGGAACCGCTACGCTATAAGGTTGTCGGACCATCAAAGGTCTTCGACATATTTTGCGGGATGGGACCGCCAGGGGATAACGATAACAGCTAATGTACTAAAGACTTAAATACTTTACTATCTGATTTGGGAGATTGAGATCGTCTTGATTATATTTATAGTATAAAAAATATCGGATATATAGCGATATTTGACATTGCTAATATATCAACAACAATCTAATTAAACTTCATTTGCTCAGAAGGTTTGAAACTGTCATAAGTTTTGTCTAATGTCAGTTTGCGGTTGTGAAGTTTTCCATGCAACTCTCGTAATGTCATAACAGAATCTTTAATCATGACATTTATTTGCATCCATATACATGTGATAAAGACTAAGCACAAAATAAATCCCCAAAATGGAAGTATCACCGCTAAAGTATCAGATAAACATAAAAACGTTTCTTCTCTCATCAAAGTAAACCTATTTGAAATTATGCTATTCAAAGAATAAGCGAAAATACTCAAAATCAGAAGTACGAACATAATACCAGTTACTATCACATACAATTTACCTTTTGTAACATTTTTCGTCTTTCCGAATAAAATCAAGCAAAAATAAACTATAGAACCAATCGTGGATAACATCGTACAACAGGCAAACCAATATTCTTGAGATAATTCATTAGACTTATTAAAGTTACAGGCAATAAAGAACATATCTATAACACAATACAGACTAATAAATAAGAATAAACTATTAATGCCTTTCGTACTAAAGAAATCACCCATTTTTGATTCAATTCGATTTTTCTCTGCTTCCCACTTACTAGCTAAATTTAAATATTCATTGGTCAATTCGTCTATTGTGGGTTTGTTCGATTTACCATCTTTTGTTTCTATCGGAGACATTGACTTCAAACTCTCCAAATCAGCCGTCATTTTATTTTGTAAATCACCAAATCTAAAGTTGAAAAACGTCTTAACATCAACCAAAACATTAAACATCTTTTCATGCAAAGATGATGATATATTCGCAAAATTTAAAGCTGTAACAAGTTGGATTACAGAAACAAAATTGAGCAGTTCAAGGCGCTTATTGGAAATAAACGCCAAGATCAACAATATGATGCACAGAATCGAAAACCCGATCGAATAAGTCATCAATTTCTTTTGTTTTAACTTCATCACCGAAATTACAAATTGCTTTACGTTCAACAATATCGTTCTCGATACGATACATGTGTCCATCTGCAGTGCAAAAATGAATTTCTTTATGCTCTGAATCATGGAAACATTTACCTTCACCAGACTTTATTTGAATCGCACCTTTCTTATATGCTTCGTGATTAAACAAGGCACGGTACAAACAATTGCCCTTTTTTAATTCTTCATTGGATGGGTTAGGGGCAACCTTCAACAAAATTTTTAAAGTTCCTCCATTATCCAAGAATTTAATTAAAGGCTCAACATATTCCTTGCGGTCAACAACCTCAGGATTACACAAGTTGTTGGCTGCTATCCTAATAGTATCATTTGCGTTTCTGAATATATTTTCAAAAATAATCAACGCATGCTCATTTCCCTCATTATGAAACAGATAGTTTTCATGACGAGACGCATAAGCTTCTACAGTTCTTCTATATTCTTCCATAATTGCAAATTTTAAGATGAAACTATTATCATTTGCAAATTTAATAATTATTTTTATAATATTGAGTTTTTAAATCTCTAATTTATAAAAAGTGGCTATTATATAGACTTTTTAAAAATTACTTCAAGTAATAACCCTTGTACTATAGTCTTACCCCTTAAATCAATATTAAATTTACTATATTCTTAATCTCTTCTGAAAATGTCTCGTGTATAAACCTTATCCTTCACATCATCCAGACAAGCATCGTAGCGATTGGCGATGATGGCATGGCTCTGTGCCTTGAAGGCTTCGAGGTTGTTCTCTACTTTACTACCGAAGAAGGTACTGCCCTCTTCCAAGGTTGGCTCATAGATGACTACCTCTGCACCCTTTGCCTTGATACGCTTCATGATGCCCTGGATGGCTGACTGGCGGAAGTTGTCGCTGTTTGACTTCATGGTCAGACGATAGACACCAATCACACAGTTGTGCTCCTTGCTGGCATCATAGCTGTTGGCATCGGCATAGCTGTAATAGCCTGCCTTCTGGAGTACAGCATCAGCGATATAGTCCTTACGGGTACGGTTGCTCTCTACGATTGCCTCAATCAGGTTCTCTGGAACATCGGCATAGTTTGCCAGGAGCTGCTTGGTATCCTTTGGCAAGCAATAACCACCATAGCCAAAGCTTGGGTTGTTGTAATGGGTGCCGATTCGTGGGTCAAGACCTACACCTTCGATGATTGCCTTGGTATCGAGTCCCTTTACTTCTGCATATGTATCCAACTCATTGAAGTAGCTTACTCGGAGTGCCAGATAGGTGTTGGCAAAGAGCTTGACAGCCTCAGCTTCCTTCATACCCATGAAGAGGGTATCGATGTTTTCCTTGATGGCACCTTCTTGAAGCAAAGCGGCGAAGGTCTTGGCAGCTTCCTTCAACATCTCGACATTGGTTACAGACTTGATTGCCTCATTTTCCTCTTCGAACTCTGGGCGCTCGATAATCTTTGGATAGCCTACGATGATGCGGCTTGGGTAAAGGTTATCATAGAGTGCCTTGCTCTCACGAAGGAACTCTGGAGAGAAGAGAAGGTTGAACTTCTTCACGCCCTTCTTGGCATACTTCAAGTAGAGGCTACGGGTGTAACCTACAGGGATGGTACTCTTGATGACCATCACTGCATCTGGGTTTACCTCCAGAACCAGGTCGATGACTTCTTCCACGTGGGTTGTATCGAAGTAGTTCTTCACTGGGTCGTAGTTGGTTGGTGCTGCAATCACTACGAAGTCTGCATCCTTATAGGCTGACTTGCCATCAAGGGTTGCCACGAGGTTCAATGGCTTTTCTGCCAAATACTTTTCAATGTAATCGTCTTGGATTGGAGAAATCTTATTATTGAGTTTCTCCACCTTCTCTGGGATTACATCTACTGCTGTTACATGATGGTGCTGAGATAATAGCGTTGCTATGCTCAGACCGACGTAGCCGGTACCGGCTACTGCTACTTTTATATCTTTGAAATCATTCATCAGCTTAATATTCTAAATTCTTTTTTAATGTTTGATCTTTCTCTTCAAGTATTGAAAGGAGATACTTGCCATAGTCATTCTTTTGCATAGGCTGAGCATTCTCTCTCAACTGTTCTGCGGTAATCCATCCCTGGCGGTATGCGATACCTTCCAAGCAAGCAACCTTCAAGCCCTGGCGCTTCTCCAGGACCTCAATAAAGGTGGATGCTTCAGAAAGGGAATCATGGGTTCCGGTATCGAGCCAGGCGAATCCTCTTGCCATGGTCTGAACCTTCAGCTGCTTATCCTTCAGGAACTCCTGGTTTACTGTTGTGATTTCCAACTCACCACGAGCAGATGGTTTGATATGCTTAGCTACTTCCACCACCTTGTTAGGATAGAAGTATAAACCTACCACTGCATAGTTGCTCTTTGGATGCTGAGGCTTCTCTTCAATGCTCAGGCAATTGCCTTGCTCATCAAACTCTGCTACCCCATATCGCTCTGGATCACTTACTCGATAACCAAATACTGTAGCTTTGTTATTCTGCTCTGCATCTACTACTGCCTGATGCAACATCTGATTTAATCCTGCACCATAGAAAATGTTATCACCTAATACGAGGCAAGCAGCCTCATCGCCAATAAATTTCTCTCCGATAATGAAGGCTTGGGCTAAGCCATCTGGTGATGGCTGCTCTGCATACTCAAACTTCACACCTAACTGGCTTCCATCGCCTAAGAGGCGTTTGAAGCCAGGCAAGTCAAATGGTGTTGAAATAATGAGTATCTCACGGATACCTGCCAACATCAATACTGATATTGGGTAATATATCATTGGTTTATCAAAGATTGGAATCAGCTGCTTGCTGATTCCCTTTGTGATGGGGTACAAGCGTGTACCGCTTCCACCTGCTAATACTATTCCCTTCATAACATTATTATTTATTGATCATAACATGTTTTCTAAAATCATCCCGTCCTTCTTTACCATTAAAGAAGGCTCCACCTTTCTCACCAAGCCTCTCTTTCCTCAGGGACGAGAGGATGTAACCGCCCTCCGGTGCTCAGAACCGCTACGCTATAAGGTTGGCGGACCATCAAAGATCTACGCCAGATTGTGCGGGATGGGACCGCCTTAACATTATAAAGCACAAAGTACATCCTTGTCTTTAACTAGATTTGAACTGTCTGAATTTACATTAAAAACTAGGAAATCATTCTTTTTCAATCCATTCATACCCTAAACCGCTTAGCAATTCACTTTTTCGAGAATGCCACTTTCCATTCCATTGAACACGCAATATTTTAGTCTGTGGTTTAAGACCATCACATACCATTCTAAAAGTTATATCTAATAAGCCAGAATAATACTCTTCATTCACCCAAAAACTTCGGCCAATAAACATTACTACCGATGGAGGAAGTACAGAATCATCAACTGGAGATTTTGGAGTAACCATCATCAGAGAGAGCCACTCGGTTGACAGCTCACCATATTTAGGTAAACAAACAGTATCATTACCTTTGTCTAGCAACAAAGGGAAAGGCTCCTTCAGGATATCTTCAGATGTCAAACTCTTAGAAGAATCTCTGAAAATGATTCTATCTACATAAACACGTAAATTGTTAGCTGTAGATTTTCCTTCATTAGTCAATCTTAACTTGACTCGATAGGTATCAGCTATATCCGAATTGCCATCGTGCACCAGATTTTCTATCAAATCATCATATGACGTTTCAAGTTTCAAAGATGGCGTGTACCAATAAGCCAGCCAGTCCTCCTTAAACAATGCTACAATGACGGCAGCTAATGAACCTACTACTTGCAATATCCGTAAGAACCAGTCCCAGAAGCCATGACCACAAACTTGAAGCAATGGCTCTGGACAAATACTTGAAAATATGCAATATGGAACACTAAGTCCGATAAAGACACCCAAAAACAACGCTGGCAGGACAAACAGGAATATAACTCTCTTCATAACCTACATTAAAGAATACGTATTATAAGATGAATTTTGTCCATCATATATCATTACGATATTACCATTGACATTACCAGAAAAGTAAGAGGTTGTACCATAATCAAATCCGCTGAATGAACTTCCGTTCATATTAACTGTAGTAAATGAATTGGTACCCATATCATACAAGCTTTCCAGAGAACCAGTAACTACACTGTTACGTTGGGCATCAAACACATGGATATTATCAACGCTACCAGAAGTTGTAAACACACAAAATTTACCTGCTCCAAAATCATAAACAGAACGATAGTCCTGATTAACCGCCCTACCTATTATAAAGGCAAGGCATGCACGCTTAGCTATATCCATAGGCAAGGCTAATTATCTTTCTTCTCTTTGCATTCTTCTACATATCGCTCTACGTCGACAACAAGATAAATATACGAGCCGTTCTTTGCTTCTTTTGCGGCCTTTGCGTCTTTAACTTCTTTTGCTTCTTTTACTTTTCCAAACAATTGAAAGACATAATCTTCCAACCCACATTTTTTACAACGAGCCGTATCGAATTTTATATCAAAATATGAAGCCTCACGTTTATCAATATGTAAAGAGAGTTCCACATCTATATCAGAGCCTCCTTTTTTAACAACGACCTTCGTTCTTTTTACAAAGTTAAAATCTCGATTATCAGTATCTTGTCCGTCCCTAAACCAAGCATTATAGCCTAAAGATATTCGACGAAATTGCTCCAATATATGTTTAAACTGCTTATCGTTACTAATTGTGTATTGTTCGGTCATAATACAAGTATTACCCTCACCAGATTCAGCATCCACAATATCTATACCTTTAAACTCATAACCAGTATCTTTCTGAACATATAACTCAGAAATTTGTTTTCTACCCCATTCTTGAGCATCATCAGCTATTATTAGGAGCAAAGAGAAACTATACAGATGCAATTGATATATATCTTGGCATGTATGTGAAGATATAGATCTTAATATTTCACGACGCATATAAAATTGACGAGTATCTTCCTTGTCAAAGACATAGTCTTCATTTGTACTATAATCAGACTCCAAAAAATACAAAAGCATCTTATAAATCAACAAAGAACTTAATATTCCATGATTATTCTGCTCCAATGATTTTTGGAATTTAAAATAGAACTTTGGTTGTAATCGGGCAACAAAAAGATCTTTATCTTTTTCATCTGCACCAAGTTCAGAATCTATTGCGATAGTACCACGATCTCTTACTTTCCACATTTTTGAACTCATGAAACGAATAACAAAATCATTCATCAAGTTCTGAACCCCACTAAAAGAAAAATCCATAGACAAAACAGGATTCTGTATAAAACACTTCATCATATCCTTTGTCTTATCCATAATTTTCATAGACTTTTCTAGAGGATATCCCAAATCATGGGTCATTGCAATAATTGTCCAAATAGAAAGCTTCTCATAATTTGAAAAATCAAATCCCTTTACTATATTTATTGCATTAATAAACTTCGCATTGTCTCGAAGAAGGATATCTGTACCTATTATCCATACACGAATCACATGTATTACGTGGTCTCTATAATATTCACTTCCACCATATAACAAATTTTCAAATTCATTATATTTTTCAAAATACTCATAAAGATTCTGGACACCATACGCATAAGGAACTTTTTTAACACCGGGTTTTCCAAAAGGCTCCCTAGTATCAAAATAACGTAAGCAAACTATAGACTTTTCTATCAGTTTCTTCCACAGCAAAAGTAGAGGCTTCTTAAAACGAAAAATATCAAATGTATCATCCGTTAATTTACCTTCGATTTCTGTTAATTTCTCAAAAACTTCATCGTCAATAGGATTTGCACATTGAGGCATTTTAATGCTTTTACGGTAAGAAGCAACCGTAGTTAACATTTGTCCTAAATATCTTTTATCATCACTTTTCATAAGCTCTTCATTTTAAATTGTCCATAACAAGTTTCATTACCATCTTCTTTTTTAAATGCTTCGATTCTTCTTCGTACAACATTTAAATAAGGAGAGTTTTGGTATATATGATAGAAACTATCATTCCATACATTATCAGGTTCACAACCCAACAAAGAGTTCAATATGTCATCCTTGAAAACTTCACAAGGATAGACGTTACCATCATATCTCACATTTATCTTATCAGAAGCCGCCTTGCAATAAATACGGCAATTACTATCCGAATAAGGCAATCCTATTCTTACCTTTCCTTTATAAGCATCATTCAGTGTCTTAATCATCTTAGTTACCTCTCGATTATCTTCACTAGACAACTTTACAAGTGGTAAGTTCTCCAAAGCTCTTCCTTGCAACACCAAGCGCAATATACTTACTTTGGAAACGCCAAGCTGGTAACACATTTCAAATATAGACTTCAAATGATTAAAGTTGATTCGCATCGGTACGACATGAGTTTCTACAGTCAAACCGCTCGACACACAATCGCTTATAGATTTCTTCATCAAATCAAAGCCACCGACATCGGTTCCCATAATTTGATTATACAGAGCGGAATTATCTGCTTCCACATTGAAGATAATCTTATCAACCATACCTCGTATTGATTCTATATACTCATTCGGCAATGAAGAGTAAACCTCATCTTCCATATAGATGCCACTCGTATATATATAGCAAGCCAAGTGCTGTTTTGCTATATAGCTTACAATCTCTATGATTTGTGGATGAAGGAACGGTTCACCTCCTGAAAGACAAACAGTCTTGCATCCTAAGGCCTTGGCATCATCTACTACTCCCTTGATGATTTCAAAAGATATGAGATGAGTAGCTTGCGGGTTGGAATGAGACGAGCAATAGATGCAGCGATTAGGGCATCTTTGCAATATCTCTATTGATATTTCATTCATCATAAATGATTCTTTAGAACAAAGAGGGTTCATTCACTATCAAATGTTCGCTAAATGACTGTATATTCCACTTTGGTGGAAACATATAATGAATAGACTCACCTTGTGATTTATATTTCTGCTTGATTCTCTTATTACCAACTAGTAAATCTGGCATTTTAGCTCTTAAAAACTTATCTGTTTCACAAAAGCAATTCTGCAAATCTAAAAGTGTAGGCTCATGACCAAGCAAAGGTTTAAACTCTGTATAACTAAATTTGGCTTGTAGTTCTTTGAAATGCTCTTTGGTATATCTAATGGCATCTTCGTAACTATTACCATGGGATATAAAGCATTTATTGATACCACGAATGGCTCCTATACCTGCTATGACAAAAGTATTTTCATCAAAATTGATATACGGAGAATAGTTGAAGTCTATAGTATATTGATAAGCCAGAAAGCCTCCCAAGAAAGAACATCCCCTCAGCAGCAGATAAATCTCTTTGAGAGAATGTGCTTTCAATACTTTATCTATGATGCCTTCTCCGATAACCTCTTCTTTCACCATCGTCAGCCATTTCTCATGCTTTGTTGGCAGGTAGTCGTAACGCTTATGGGAGCCTGTCATCATATAGGCATTATTGAATATCGGTGCATATCTCTGCCTTTCACTCAACAAAACACTTATTTTCTTGACATCAAAGTGCTGGATGGTTATCTCACCATAAGTTTGTTCAAGATACTCCCAGGTCTCAATCTTGTTGAAGATCTTGAAGACAAGTATGCGAAGAAGCATATCTTCCGGGCTATATCTTTCCACCTTATTATATATGACATGGTGAAGTAGATATTGGCTCACTCTATCACAAACCCGATATACATTGGTAAACTTGTATTCCCGAAGTATCGGGTCTTTGGTCAAAACCCGCTTTCCCTCGCATCTTCGCCAAAACATATTCATCCGTTCCTGAATGAAATAGAAGTAATAGCGAAAGACTTCGTCGTTGGGGATGATTGGCTTATTCGATTCCATCATCGTAAATGTCTAACTTGGGAAGTTAAAATTCTTTCCAATTACATGGGTCTCCATGAATGCCTACAGTATAGTTTGATTCAAGCCAAGAAACAAATGCTCTTATTTGATCTTCTTTTTCTTCTAAATCATGAAATTGCACATTTCTATATGGAAGCATATAATTTAAATTATTTGGAATTTCAGGGGCTTGATCACCAAAATAGTAAAACTCTCTTGATAAAAGTACATTAGCACCAGACACATCTGTATCATAGTGACCTTTATTTGGCTCTCCTGATTCCAAACTATGAGCACAATGTTCCTGAATAACTTTACCACCAACAGTATGATAAACATTATCACCATACATTTGACATAAAGTTCCATTCAAAACAGGTCTCTTACAAAGAAATTCTGGCGAATTCCAATATTCGTCAAAAGTTAAAATCCGCTCAACTCTCATTGCGTATATCAATCGACCTAAATTTCCCATTTCTGTGCTACCAAAGCCAGCTATCCAATCTCCAATCTGCAAATATTTATTGTGACGAAGCTGTGCTTTACACGTTGCTAAACTCAATACACCCCAAAATGGATTAGGCGCAAACCCATAATCGTGATCTAATTTATATCTGAAACACCTCATATTATTTGCATTCTATATAAATCATTGGATATATACTTTTAGTAGTAGGAGTACCATCAGGCAACTCTGGAGGTACAACATTACCCTGTATCATACCAGCAAGCTTATCCATAGAGTTCCATCCGATAGGGGATGTACCATAACGTTTGTAAGCCTCTGGCAATTCAGCAGTTTGAGCACAACCATATTTGTATACTCCTATTATCTTCTTTCCTTGAAAATGAGCATTTCGTATTTCATAATTCACCCATGCTCGTTCATGAGTATGCTCTCCTATCAATACAATAAATGTACCTGCCCATTTTATGGCTCTCCTAATATAGCGAGCAACTGTTGCATCCGCAACATGCTTGCCTTTATGAACAACCTTATTGTCCTTATCCTCCTGAAGAGAACTACTTCTTACGTCATAGCCCTTACTTCTAAGATTGTCAAGCAAATCTCTCAACTTAGGAACGTCGGCACTATGATGGCATATAAAAACATTATTACTCATAGACGTTTATTTTATTTCCTTTAGTCCTTTCAGCACTAAAGAAACAATTTCCATTATATCAACAGAATGAAATAAAGTCTTATTGTCTTCATATGACAGACCATTATTCAAATCTGATATTTTTACATTTCCTAATTTCACATACTTTATTGGCATCCCATGTTCTACACACCAATTATAAAGTTCTTTGTAATTATCATCGGACATTGCTACATCTCGCATCGTAGCAAAAGTTGTTTTCTTTTCTATGATATCTGCAAGAAGATGAGCAACACCACCAAAGCCACCGATAAGATATACAGGTTGGTTATTCTCTATTGCTATCAAAAATTCTTCTGCGACTCCTGCCATATAGCCTTTAAATCCTGAAGTCCTACCACTAATAACAATTCTAGCATTTGTCACCTTCGCCATTTGTTTACGCATTGAAGTTAAGGAAGTTGCCCATTTCAATCTATTCTCTAACGAACAAGGTGGAACAAACACACTTTTTTCTTCTTCCGTAACATTATCACCAGCTTCTGCTGGGATAAGCTGTATTCTAGAATTAAGGTAGTCAGCTTTTCCCTCCAACGTCAAATTGTTATATAATGGCCAGGCAAGATAGTTGTCTATATAAACTACATCAGAATCTGATTTTTCCTTTTGCCCATATTGATTAGACAGCTCCTTGAATAATTCTGTATAACCATCTTGGCGCAAATCACCACCATAAACCAAATGACCACCAGCCTTTATAATATGGCGAGTCAATTCTATAGTTAAGTCTTTCAAGACCTCTCCACCTATACCAAGAGATGGCAATTCATCATTCTCAGATACAGATATGGCTACCTTTTTATCGCATAGATTTAAATCTGAAGTTAAGTTCGCCATTGGAGTAACAAATGAAATATCATGATCCATTTGTTTGCATATTCCACGCAATACATTTAGCTCTTCATTTCCTAAAGGAGGCTCTGGATATAATAGTTTAGTTGTATTCTTTTTTATAGTTGATAAATTATAAGCCTCAGGAGGGTAAGGAAGACATTCTTCAGTTGTATCATCAGCAATTAAAGAAGTCAATAACTCTTTCTCATAACATTGATCCAAAGTTGTACGAAGTAAAAGATTGATTATCGGACGCCAATCGCCTTTGTATGATATACTTGGTACATTACCTATATAAGGAAATGTTCTATCCACCTTGTCTTCTACCATATTCACCAACACGATTGGTACTTTCTTTTCCTTTGCCGTTAAAGTTTCTATTCTACACCACTCACGAGAGGAATAAGAATCGGTAAACAAAATCAAAAGGACAGAATTTTCAACATTATTTATAATCTGATCACCAAACTTATAACCATCAAGGATGTCATGAACATCAAAGAATGAATTCAACTTTGTATCGGAATAAAGAAATTCTCTAACAGCCTTTGCGCTCTGTTCTCCTTTGTTTCCTTTATCTCTCTTAGAATGGCTTATAAAAACAGACAGCGCATCAGTTTCTTTTCCGCTGATGAAGCGAATAAGTAAATCGAAAAGTCTGGTTTGGAAAACTTCCCAATTATCTTGCTCGAACAAGAAAATTGAACCTTTTTCATCTTCTTCACCAACAACAATTGATTGTGTCTCACCTAAGCACTTGTTCATGGAGAAAGCATGCTTATACTGCTTGACAGCAATAACTTTTGTATTCTTATCTGCACTCTTTATGATTTCATTAATATACTTACGCCATGAATCTGAACAATACATGTTGATATCAATAAAAACAAGGTACACTTTCTTTTGGCTTTTTGACTCCACGCATGGATTGATGTTATCAACGCCAGAAGCATAGAATACAGGTATATCCAATCCATCCATGAATGGATTGTTGATATCTCTACATAATAAGCTGTAAAGCTCAGTATATATTTTCTGCCCTTCTGGATTCTTTGAATGGAAAAGGGCATATACAGATAAAGGTTGCTGTTTCATAATCACACAATATTAATTAACATTACATATTGATGTTAGAATAGTAAGCGGTCACTTTAGGTACGTTAAGCCCTAAAATGAATGCTTTTTATATCTTTTAAGAATAAATCATTTGAATTTATTCCCAAGCAGTAACAGTATCCAGCTGCCATCTATGAGCGAGTAAGTCTACCAATTTGTTCTTTACAGAACCCACAAAGGTACTTGCTCTTGTACTCGGTTCGAAACTTACGAACCATTGAGGCATAGTACTTGCCTTCTTCGTTTATATTCATTTTGTCCCAAATTTAAAATTCGGGGCAAAGGTATATATTTTAATTAACGTACGCAAGACGTCCTAAAGTGACTGCTTACCTATATTATAAGTAGTTACACCTATCAGTTTTTTTGAAAAATGTTATATTTGTTCCCCACCGCAGTATCGCTCTGCGCTTGTCGCCACTCGAATGAGGAATATTGTTTTATTCTACTTTTGATAGGATTACATCTGGGGAGGTTCCCATCAGGGTTATGGCAGAAATCTTATGACCGCCATTGGCATTTAAGGAATGACCACAATGATAGAGGCTATCGTCTATGATAAGCCAGCGGTCATGAGACTGCTTTTTCCATTTGCGAACATCTATATGATTATCGGGGAATAGGCGGTCATGCTCATCCATGAGACGTTGCATACCTTGACCTACACCTGCAGTATAAACTGTCGCTGTAACCTCTGGTTTACGAACATCTAACACACTTAGGGTTAACGATGAAACATAGCCATCTATGATGATTACCCGATGATTGGCTGTACGAATCAAGTTCTCCAAAGCAACTCTTGCTGTATAGAAATCACCTTCGAAGAAGACCATCTCGGCAGGAGGAGTGGAGGTTCGAATGAAGAAATCGAGCTGCTGTTGCTGCTTGGCTTGGACGTCCTTTATTCGTTGCATCTCATCATGCTGCAACATAAGTTTGCCATCAATACGTTGCTCCATTTGAAGCATCTGCTGATGTACAGCATATCCACGAAGAAGATATTCCTTCAAGACATTGTTAGCCCATTGACGAAAGCGAATACCTTGATGACTATTTACACGAAAGCCGACTGATATAATCATATCAAGATTATAGTAATCCATATTACGTGTAACCATACGATTGCCTTCTTTTCTAACTGTTCGGAATTTCCGAACAGTTGCAGACTGCACCAATTCTCCTTGCTGATAAATATTAGTAATGTGCTCACTAATATTAGCTTTACTAGAACCAAAAAGTTCCATCATTTGAGCTTGCGTAAGCCATACCGTATCTTCTTCTATTTTTACTTGAAGAGAGATACTTTCATCTGGTTGATAGAGTACTATCTGTGAATCATCAGCCATAAGCTGTATATTATTGTCGTTTGCCATAATCATACATTTTTATTGCTAATATAGCGACAAAAGTACGATTTTATTTCGTAATCACCAAGGATTTAAGAGAAAAAATGCATTTATTAACCTATGCTTGGCTTATGGCTAAACATTACAACACACAGAATGATTCTGCTTCCTTACCAGTTCTGCGGCGATAGTCATCGCGCATACACTTTTCCATTTGTGCTATGTATTCTGCCTTTCGCTCCCTAGAAGCCTTGAAGCGACACATAAAATCTGCCTTTTTTTCTTCTATGGTCATAATGTAATCTCCTCGACTCCCCTGTCCCCCTCTTGCGAAGAGGGGGTCCTTAACCCACTCCCAAGCCCTCGCCCTTTCCAAAAGGGCAAGGGATGTAACCGCCCTACTCGGTGCTCGGAACCGCTACGCTCTAAGGTTGGCGGGGCATCAAAGCCCTCGCCAAATTGTGCGGGATGGGACCGCCTGGGTATAACTTGCTATTATCTTGCTAAAGGTACTGGGTACTACTCCTATTTTAAAACCACCCTGTTTTGCAATAAGTCACAAAGAGAGCGTAACGTTTTTTATGTATAAGGGCGAATCGTTCAGCATCGCATGCTTCGTATCTTTCTTTGAGAGATTGGCATGCTCTGTAGGAATCTTCCAATCGATACCGAGGGTATCATCGAGAATAGAGATACCACCATCTGCCTCAGGATGATAGAAGTTGCAACCTTCTCTTCAAACTCTCGCTCGCTGAAATTGTCGAATTTGGTATCAGGGATAG